>CAIGRU010000238.1_pt1 | contig 41186 bp, 36 predicted proteins | sample 7351341 | NCBI WGS metagenome assembly CAIGRU01
CCCACGTGGGCGGAAGCCTGTCCTGCATAGAGATTTTAGCTGTACTCTATGGGGAGGTTTTGCGCTTTGATGTGAAGCATCCCCTGGATGAGAACCGGGACCGCTTCATTCCCAGTAAGAACCATTGTGTCCTGGCCCATATTCCCGCCCTGGCGGAGGTGGGCTTTCTACCCCACGAGGAAATTTTGGAGTTTCAAAAGGATGGCGGACGCTTGACAGGATATCCCCGGCGCCCGGAGATCGGTCTGGAGTACTCCGGCGGAAGCCTGGGCATGGCGCTGTCGGTGGGGATTGGTATGGCCTTGGCGGCACGGGAGCAGGGACGGCCATCCCAAGTTTATATCTTGCTGGGAGACGGAGAGCTGAACGAGGGCAGTGTGTGGGAAGCGTTTCAATCTGCTGCCCATTACGGCCTGGACAATCTGACCGCCATTGTGGACCGCAATCACCTGTCCTATGATGGGGACACGGAGACGGTGATGGGGCTGGGGAATCTGCGAAAGAAACTGGAGAGCTTCGGCTGGCATGTCTCCTCGTGCGACGGTCACAGCGTTCCGGAACTGCTGGAGGCATTTCAGGACACGGCCAAGGGCCGGCCTCACGGGATCATCGCCGAGACCGTCAAGGGCAAAGGCGTCTCCTTCATTGAAAACCGGTCGGAGTGGCATCACCACCGCCTGTCCCGGGAGGAGTATGAACAGGCCAGACAGGAAGTGTTGGGAGAAGCGTTATGAAGTACACGGCGGCAAACATTAAAATGTGGGCAAGGATGGGCCAGCGGGGAGCGGTTTTCGGCGTGGCCCTGCCGGAGATCGCTGCCCGGCAGGACCGGGTAAAGCTGCTGACGGCGGACTTAGCGCTGCTCTCCGGCATGGAGCGATATACGAAAAAATACCCGGATCAGTTTTTGAATCTCGGAATTGCGGAACAGAATATGATCGGCGTTGCTGCCGGGCTGGCTATGGATGGATACCGGGTATTTGCCTCCACCTATGCCTCCTTTATCGCCGTGCGAAGCCTGGAGCAGGTCCGGCAGAATCTAGCCCATATGCGCTGCGACGTGAAGCTGATTGGTTCCAGCGCCGGAACGGCGGCGGCAAAGTCCGGTATCTCGCATTGGGCTACAGAGGATTTGGCCTTTATCCGGGCCTTGCCGAATTTAACGGTATTCTCACCGGCAGACAGCCTGGAGGCCATCAAGGCAACGGAGTGGGCGGCAGACATGGAAGGCCCGGTGTATATTCGCTTAAGCGGCGGCTTGAGCTGCCCCATCGTCTATGAAGAGGACTACGCCTTTGAGCCCGGGCGGCTGATGCGACGGAAAGAGGGAAGCGATGTTGCCGTTATTGCCACGGGCCTGATGGTAAGCGAGAGCTTGAAGGCGGCGGCGATTCTGGAAGAGCGGGGAATATCTTGCTCCGTTTACAACATGCACACCCTCAAGCCCATTGACCGGGAAGGACTTGCGGAGATTTTCTCTCGGTACGGCTTGGTGGTCACCGTGGAGGAGCATATGATCAGCGGCGGTTTGGGCAGCGCCGTGGCGGAATATAAGGCAACACTGCCGAACACACCTCGACAGGTGTTCCTGGGGTTTCAGGATGCCTTTTGCGAGGCCGGAACCCAACGGTATGTCTGGGAACAGGCGGAGCTGACAGATGTCCAAATTGCGGACCGCATAGCGCGAGAGTGGGAGAGGAAAGCATGATCGAAGAATTCCACCAGTGGGACCCCTACGCACTGGAAGCGGAGGAAAAGAGCCGGATGCTCAGCAGGGAGCTGATAGAGCTAACCCGCTTTCACAGGGACCGCTGCCCGGAATACGCCAATTTTTTAGAGATGCTGGGCTATGACGAGTCAAAGGTAAGAACCCCGGCGGACATTCCCTTTTTTCCGGTACGGCTGTTCAAAGAATTTGACCTCTTGAGCGTTGATCGGGGCGCGGTGTTTAAAACCATGACCTCCTCCGGCACCACGGGCCAGCGGGTCTCTAAGATTTTTGTGGACAAGGAAACCGCTATGCTCCAGCAAAAGGTCATGCTCCGAATTTTGGGCAGCTTTTGGGGGAAGGGACGGCTCCCCATGCTGGTGGTGGACGCTCCGTCGGTGCTAAAGGACCGGAAAGCCTTCGCGGCCCGGGGGGCGGCGGTGATGGGGCTCCAATTTGCAGCTCGAGAGATGGTCTTTGCGTTGAACGAGGACATGACGCTAAACGTGGAAAAGTTTCGGGAATTTGCAAAGAAGCATCAGGGAAAGCGGTTTGTGGTTTTTGGCTTTACCTTTTTGGTGTGGCGGCATTTTTATCAGGAGCTGCTGCGGCTGGGAGAGCGGGTTGACTTTTCCCAGGCGTTTTTGATGACTGGCGGCGGATGGAAAAAACTAGAAGCTGAGGCGGTTACCCGGGCGGAGTTCAAAAGGCGGCTTCACGAGGTCTGCGGTTTCCGCCATTTCCTAGATCATTACGGCATGGTGGAGCAGACCGGCGCGATTTACGCCGAGTGTGAGTGCGGACATCTCCATGCCAGTATTTACTCCGATATCATTATCCGGGATGTTCAAGATTTCTCACCCCTCCCCATAGGGAAACCGGGGATTGTTCAGGTTGTTTCGGTGCTGCCCAGGTCCTACCCAGGTCACGCCCTTTTGACGGAGGACGAAGGCGTTGTTTTGGGGGAGGACGATTGTCCCTGCGGTCGGAAGGGCAAGTATATTCAGATACTCGGACGCATGAAGAGCGCGGAGCTAAGGGGGTGCAGCGATACCTATGGAGCTGAATTCCAATGACCTTCGGTTTCTGGTAGGGGACCTGGAGACCTTGTCCCGGATGCCGGAGACCCCGGTGCTTCCAGCATTTTCGGAGAAGGCGGTGGGATTTTTGTCCCAGCTCTCTCGGCTGCTGCTTCGGGACAAGCGGAGCGGAACGGACGTGAAAGCCTATGCCTATTGGATACGCAGGGCATCCCTGGAGGCTGCCGCCCGGGAGGGGGACTACCGGAATCGTCTGGGACGCGGGGTGGCGCTGCACATTGCACCGTCCAACGTGCCTGTGAATTTTGCGGTGTCTATGACTTCCTCGCTGCTGGCGGGAAACTGTACAGTGGTCCGGGTGTCTAATAAACCCTTTCCACAGGTGGATTTGATTTGCGAGACGATCAACGGGCTGCTGGCAGATGCGTGGGGGGACATGCGCCCTTATGTGTGCGTCCTGCGTTATGAGCACAGCCCATCCATTACCCAGGCGCTCTCTGCGATTTGTGATCTCCGAGTTATCTGGGGTGGAGACCATACCATCAAGACGATTCGCCAGGCGAGCCTCCCGCCCCGGGCGGTGGAGATGGCCTTTGCGGACCGATATTCCATCGCCGTTATCCATGCGGAGGCATATCTGGAGTGCTCTTCGGAGGATGTGGCGAAAAAATTCTACACAGATACCTATTATACGGACCAGAATGCGTGCAGCTCGCCCCGGTTGGTGGTCTGGCTAGGGGATTCCATCCGGCAGGCACGGGAGCGGTTCTGGAACGCGCTGGACCAATTGGCCCAGCGGGAATATACCATGAAGCCCATTCAGGCGGTTGATAAATATACCGCCGTCTGTGCCTTAGGCATGAGCCGGCCTGGCGTCCGGTATGTGCCGGGAGGCACCCTTGTCACCCGGGCGGAGGTGGACCGGCTGACGGCGGACATAATGGACTTCAAATGCGGCAGCGGATGTTTTTTTGAGTATGAGGCGAAAGCACTCTGTGAAATCGTCCCCGTGCTGACCAAGCGATGCCAGACGGTGGCGACGTTGGGAGTGGACCGGGAGCAGATTCGGGAGCTGGTGATTTCCAGCGGCGTCCGGGGTGTGGACCGAGTGGTCCCCCTGGGAGGGACCATGGAGCTGTCCTTCGTTTGGGACGGGTTCAAGATGGTTGAGAGTATGAGCCGCTATGTGGACGGATGAGGGAAGAGAAGATGTTGTTAGAGGGAAAAACGGCGGTGATCACGGGGTGTAACCGGGGCATCGGCAAGGCGATTCTGGAGCGCATAGCCGCCCAGGGAGCGTCTGTTTTCGCACTGATTCGGAAGGAGCGTCCGGAGTTTACGGAATACTGCTCCGCCCTGAAAGAGGCGTATCAGGTGGAAATTCAACTGGTATACGCGGATTTTTCCAGCGAGGACGAGGTGACTGCCGCCGCCAAGGCGATCCTGAAAACAAAACGGCGGATCGATATTCTGGTCAACAACATTGGCGTAGCGGCTCCGCAGCGGATGCTGGCCATGACGCCAATGAGCGTGGTTCGAGAGTCTTTCCAAATAAACGTTTTCTCCAGCCTCCTGTTTACGCAGCTTATCGGCAAAAGCATGATGCGGAGCAGACAGGGGAGCGTCATTTTCTTGTCCTCGTCTGCCGCCTTTGACGGCGGCTCGAACATTGAGTACTCCGCTGGAAAAGCGGCGTTGGTGGGAGCGGTACGGCGACTGGCAGTGGAGCTGGGGAGCTTTGGAATTCGGGTGAACGCCCTGGCTCCCGGTTTGACGGACACGGATATGGGCGGCATCACCAGCGAAGAGGTCAAGGCCATAGCTGTGAGCCGGAATGTGATGAAGCGGCTGGGAAAGCCAGAGGAAATTGCGGATGCGGCGGTGTTTTTGGCGTCGGACCTCTCCCGGTTCATAACGGGCCAGACGCTTCGGGTGGACGGCGGACTGCTGTGACGCGGGAGAATCCGCTGGGGAAAATAAATGTTCTGGAGGAACGGTATGAATCCGATTGAGCGCAAGATGCTGGATTTATTGAAAAAAATGAAAAACGAATGCGGCGCCTTGGCAATAAAGGCCGAGTTTGAGGCGGAGGGAATCCGGACGCAGGAGCTGGTCATGCTCAACGAGGTGGTACTCCGAGCCGATATGACGCTGATTGTCAAAATCGGTGGCTGCGAGGCGGTCCGGGATTTGGATGAGTGCAGGATGCTTGGAGCGGGCGGAATCATAGCGCCTATGGTGGAAACCCCTTATGCCATGAAGAAGTTCTCGGAGGCGGCCAACCGGGTTTATCAGGAGCAGGCCGGGGATATCGAATGGATCATCAATGCGGAGACGGTCACCTCTCACCAGAATTTGGATGAGATACTGAACGTGGGAGCGGAATTTTTGAACACAGTTACGATTGGACGGGATGATTATGCCGGTTCCATAGGCTTGGACCGGGCGGAGCTCAACGGAGAGCGGATGCTGGAACGGACGTTGGACATTGCGCGCCGGGTAAAAGCATGTGGCTGCCACGTAGGTTTGGGCGGCGGTATATCCGTAAACGCGATTCCGTTTTTGCGCAGGATGGACGGCTATATCGATAAATTTGAAACCCGGAAGGTGGCCTTTGCCGCCGGAGCGGACGAGGGTTGCCTGCGGGATGGAATCACAAGCGCGATTGAATTTGAGATGCTCTATCTGCAAAATAAGTGCGGATATTATGGCCGAATGGCCAGAGAGGACGAGGGGCGGCTGGACGAGATGCGGCGGCGTCTTGGAGAGTCCGCCGGTAGATAAAGCGGCGTGCCGTCCTCTGGACCTTAGGATATGACGGTTTTTGTAACAACAGGCGGTACTGCGGCAAGGAGAGAATTATGGCGATGATTCGAGTAGCGGACTACATCATGAAACGGATTTATGAGGAAGGGGTCCGCCATCTGTTCTATGTTCCCGGAGGACAGTGCGTGTATTTGACGGACGCACTGCGAAGAAGCGAACTCCAGCCCATTGCGATGCACCATGAGCAGGCAGCTTCCATGGCTGCGCTGACATACGCGCTTTACAACGAGCATTTCGGGGCTTGCCTGGTTACGACAGGCTGTGCCGGAACCAATACCATGACCGGCGTGCTCCACGCTTGGCAGGACAGCATCCCCTGTATCTTCATCTCGGGACAGCAGACCTATACCCAGACGATCAAGCAGTCCGGACTTCCCCTGCGTCAGGTGGGGGTGCAGGAGGCGGACATCGAGACGATCATGAAGCCCATTACCAAGTTCGCGGTGACGGTGGAGCGGGCGGAGAACATTGCCTGCTGCTTGGATCAGGCGATTTATCAGGCGAAATCGGGCCGGAAGGGGCCTGTTTGGGTGGATGTTCCGCTAGACGTACAAAACAGCATGGTGAATGAGGAGCAGCTGGAGCGATACGTGCCGGAGGCGGAGGAAATGCCACGAGCCTCCGGGGAGGATCTGCGCTTTACGGCGGAAGCCATTGCGCGTGCCCAACGTCCGGTGATTTTGGCCGGACACGGCGTGTGCAGCGCCGGCGCAAAGGCGGAGCTGCGGCACTTTGCGGAAAAGACTCGAGTGCCCGTGGTGTTCACCCGGTTTTCCTATGACCTCTTCCCCTATGAGCACGATTTGAATATGGGCGTTGCGGCCTGGATGGGTGGGTCGAATCGCTACGCGAATTTTACCATCCAGAATTCTGATTTGGTGATCAGCGTAGGTTGCCGGCTCTCCACCGATACGACGGGACCAGAGCGGGAAAGGTTTGCCCGGGCGGCCGAGATCATCGTGGTGGATATTGACGAGGTAGAGCACGCGAAAAAGGGCGTTCGCATCGACCGCTTTGTTCACGGAGACGCAAAGGACTTTTTGGCGAAGATGAACGCCATGGAGCTTCCTCAGTCGTCGGCTTCGTGGTTGGACACGTGCCGGCACTGGCGGGAGATTTTCCGCCATCAGAGCCAGTGGAGTGACGGTGGGCATCTCGTGGATTTAAAGGTGTTTATGGAACGTCTGTCCATGAAAATGCCAGAGCATAGCGTCTATGTTTCAGACGCAGGGCTGACCGGAATTGTAGCCTCCGCATCCACCAGGGTCAAGGAAACGGACCGTCTGCTCCACTCCTTTGCGCAGGGTGAGATGGGCTACTCCCTGCCGGGGGCTTTAGGGGCCGCCCCTCTGGCGGAGGGGCCGGTGATTTCCTATACAGGGGACGGCTCCTTTATGATGAATCTCCAGGAGCTGCAAACTCTGGTACGAAACCAGTTTGATGTAAAAATTGTGATTATGAACAACAACGGGTATTCCGGTGTCCGTCACGGTCAGCGGGCTCACTTCCGGGGGAAAACCATCGGTACAGATCCTGGCAACGGCGTGGATTTCCCGGATTACGGAAAGATTGCCGCCGCCTTCGGCATACCCTACTGCAAGGCGGAAAATACGGCCGGCATTGACGAGGCCATTGAAAAAATTGTGAGCGCCCAAGGTCCCCTCATCTGCGAGGTCATGTGCGATCCGGACCAGTTCGATCTCCATAGCGGCCTGGTGACTTATGGAAAGCGGAAGTTTGGGTTCCGCCCCATCGAGGACCAGTCCCCCTTCCTGGATCGAGAGACCTTCTTCCGGGAGATGATTGTGGAACCGCTGGAGGAGAGCTCCGGAACGCCGGTGTGACGGAAATGTTATCAAGAAAAAGGTGATTGTTATGACGAATTTGGAAAAGTACGACCAAGCCTTTGTAGAGGCTTTGGAAATCACGGTGGATCAGCTCCCCGGCCTGGAGTATCAAGGAACCGACCAGTGGGACTCCGTAGGCCACATGGGACTGGTGGCCACGCTGGAGGATGCATTTGACATCATGATGGACACAGACGATATTATTGATTTCAGCTCCTATGAAAAGGGCAAAGAAATTCTCGAAAAGAATTACGGAATTGCGTTTTAACTAGGAGGAACCGGGGATGAAGTGCTTTGTTTGCGGCGCTGAAATGAAGGACTACTTGCAAAAGAAGATGCGGCCGGAGGAGCCGGAATGGAAATATGTGCGCTGCGAGAACTGCGGGCTGGTGCTCTGCCAGACCGTATATGAGATGACAGATAGCCAGCTGGTAAGCCTAAACGACGAGCACAAGAGCTATCAGGGAACAGACGAAAACCGCGGTGTAGACCCCCATTGGGTTGAGCGGCTGAAGTGTCAGGCAAAACTCTTTGCGGACATGACCGCACAGGGCGTATGGGAGCCGGGAATGTGCCTTGTGGACTACGGCTGCGGGGATGGCAAGCTGTCAGCCTATGTGCAAAATGAAATGCGTGTCCGCGGGGGGGGGGACACTTGTCTCTGTGAACTCCTGAAATATGATAAATACATGCGCCCGGAAGGACCCAGCGATTATTTAAGCGACGAGGAGATGAAGCCCGGCAGCTTTGACGCCGTTTTCTCCTGCTCTGTATTTGAGCATCTGCTAGGCAGGCCCGATGCCGATGAAATCATTGGCCTTTTGAAGGATAAGGGGACGCTTTGCGTCCATACGCTGGTCTGCGAGGAGGTCCCTCGGGACCCGGAGTGGTTTTATCTTTTAAGCGGGCACTGTACGCTGTGGACAAACAAAAGCATGGCGCTGCTGTTTGAGCAGTACGGCTTTGTGGGCTGTGCCTACCATGTGGAGGCGCGTATGTGGTTTTTCTTCAAAGACCGGCGTCGTTTTGAGCAGCTGAAAAGCAAAGCGCCGATGATTCCAGGAGAGTGGGCATTCTCCGATAAATTTGTGGACTACTGGAAGCAAAAGCCCTACCGTTAAGCGGGACGGCTGCCCTGTAGGGAGGAACTATGATCTGGGATTTCCAAAAATACGGCAATTACACCGCCATACTGGATGAATACGGAAAGTCTCTGACATACGAGGCCTTGGACAAAGAGGGCCGGCTTGTGGCGGAGGCGGCGGGACGCCGCTGTTTGGCGTTTCTCCTCTGCCGAAATGAGATTGGCGCGCTGGTGGGCTATACCGGGATGCTGAATGGCGGAATGGTTCCCCTGCTGCTGAACAGCCATGTGGACAGGGAAGCCTTGGAGGGTCTTTTGGCGGTCTACCGTCCGGCGTACCTGTGGGCGCCGGAGGGCATCCCCTTCCCAGACCTGACGCCGGTATACGACGCGTTTGGGTATCGTCTCCTGCGGACCTGCTACGAAACGGAATATCCCCTTTACACGGAGCTGGCTCTTCTTCTGACGACCTCCGGCTCTACCGGAAGTCCAAAGTTTGTCCGCCAAAGTCGTGCAAATATCCAGGCAAATGCGAAGTCCATCGCGGCGTACCTGGAGCTGGATGAGACCGAGCGGCCCATTACCACCCTGCCCATGAATTATACCTACGGCCTCTCCATCATAAATAGTCACCTGCTGGTAGGGGCAACCCTGCTGGTCACAGACAAGTCCCTGACGCGGCGGGAATTCTGGTCTTTCTTCCAGGAGGCGGGGGCCACCTCCTTCGGCGGCGTGCCCTATACCTACGAGATGCTGGACCGGATGCGCTTTCAGCGGATGGACCTGCCTTCCCTCCGGACTATGACCCAGGCGGGAGGAAAACTCTCCCCGGCGCTGCATGAGAAGCTTGCTGGAGAGGCTCTGGCGGCGGGGCGGCGATTTGTTGTTATGTATGGCCAGTGCGAGGCCACGGCCCGGATGGGCTATCTGCCGCCGGAGAAGGCGGCGCAGAAGTGCGGCTCCATGGGAATTGCCATTCCCGGCGGAAAGTTCCACCTGGTGGACGAGGAGGACCGGGAAATCACCATCCCCGGCGTCTCTGGCGAGCTGATTTATGAGGGGCCCAACGTGGCTCTGGGCTATGCGGAGAGGGGCGAGGACCTGCGTAAGGGCGATGAGTGGAGCGGAGTCCTCCGAACCGGAGATATGGCGCGGTTTGACGAGAACGGCTATTACTACATTACCGGCCGGAAGAAGCGCTTTTTGAAGATATATGGGAACCGCGTGAATCTGGACGAGGTGGATGCCCTGGTGAAAGGGAGATTTCCGGCTCTGGAATGTGCCAGTGCGGGAGCAGACGACCGGCTTTATGTATTTATTACGGACCAGGAGCGGGCAGAGGACGTGAAGGAATTTTTGATTCACAAAACCCAGCTGAATTCCTTGGCGTTCCGGGTCGTCTGCTTGGACGAGATTCCCAAAAGCGATTCTGGCAAAACGCTTTACCGAAAGCTGGAGGAGTACTATGCTTGAGCGGTTAGGAGTGTGACCCCATGCGGCTTTTCTGTTTTCCCTGCGCAGGGGGAACGGCAGACTTTTTTCATCAGCTGGACCCTTGGCTGGGCCCCTCTGTGGAGCTGACGGGGCTGGAGTATGCAGGCCACGGCGCCCGGCACAAAGAACCCCTTTACCAGGACTTCAACCAGTTAGCGGAGGACCTGTACGCCGCGGTTAAGCAGCTATACCGCCCTGGGGAGGATTATGCTTTGTTTGGCTACAGCATGGGAAGCGTCGCGGCGGCAGAGACACTGGCCCGAATTCTCCAGGCGGGGGAGCTGTCCTTGCCCAAGCGTGTATTTCTGGCGGCCCATGGACCGGCTGTAAAGCGGGAGCTGCTGCGTTTTCAAGGCGATGAGGCGGACGAGTGGGTCAAAGAGCGGACCCTTTCTCTAGGAGGCGTGCCGGATGTGCTGCGGAACAACCGGACCTTCTGGCGGGTGTATCTCCCGCTGTACCGAGCGGACTATACATTGATTACAAATTATGATTTCGACAAGCTGACCCTTGCCAGTGAAATTCCCCTGACGGGACTTTATGGAAACCAGGACCTTTCCCTGGAGGAAATGCAGGCTTGGAAGCGGTACTTTCAAGGTGAGTGTGAGTTTGTGGAATTTGAAGGGAATCACTTTTTTATTACGGAATACCGCAAAGAAGTGGCGGAGAAGATTTGTTCTTGCTAATCAGCGCGTGGATATTCTGAGGAGGTATGGCACTGTATGAAGAAAGTTATCATTTAAAAGAACGATCGGGGAGAGCCGAATTTGGTGTTTGGACGGTCGTATTCCTGAGAAGAAGTGTTTACGAGAATCATAAACCAGGATATTGTTCTAGGCGACGGCAGCGGACACGGATGCCTGTGAAATAGCCGTGAAAGCGGAACAGGTTCCAGAGAATGATGGAAAGGGGGCCGCAAATGGAATTTGATACGTTTTTGCAAACCGGGCCCTACTCCCTCTGCAAAGAGGAAAAAGAGGCGCTGCTGCTCCGCCGGATGAAGGAGCTTACCCGGTATCACCGGGAGAACTGCCCGGCCTACGCCCGGATTCTGGACGGTGTGTTCCAAGATTCTGGCGCGTCCAGTCTTGAGGCGATTCCCTTCCTTCCCGTGCGCCTGTTCAAGGAACTGACGTTGCGGAGCGTTCCCGCGGAAGCGGTGGCAAAGACCATGACCTCTTCCGGTACCAGCGGGCAGGCGGTGTCCAAAATTTACCTGGACCGGACCACCGCTGCGAACCAGCAGAAGGCGCTGGTGAAAATCGTGTCCAGCTTCACCGGCTCCGGCCGGATGCCCATGGTAATTCTCGACTGTCCATCGGTAGTGAAGGACCGCCGGATGTTCTCCGCCCGGGGAGCGGGAATTTTGGGCTTTTCGATATTCGGGACAAAGAAGTTTTACGCACTGGACGACGAGATGCGGCTGGACGCGGAGGGCTTGGAGAAGTTCCTGGAGGCTTACCGGGGAGAGACCATCCTGCTCTTTGGCTTTACCTTCATGGTGTGGCAGCATTTTTACAAGGAGCTGCTAAGGCTGAAAGCCTGCGGGAGGGCCTTTGACCTGTCGAACTGCATTTTAATCCACGGCGGCGGCTGGAAAAAGCTGCAAAGCGAGGCCGTGAGCCAGCAAGAATTTCACCGCCGCCTGCGGGATGTGTGCGGTCTGGAGCGGATTCACGATTATTACGGCATGGTTGAGCAGACCGGCTGTATTTACATGGAGTGCGAAGAGGGACATCTCCACGCAAGTGTTTTTTCCGATGTAATCCTCCGGCGGCCCCTGGATTTTGGCGTATGTGGCATCGGGGAACCGGGGATTTTGCAGGTACTCTCATCCATTCCCCAGTCTTATCCGGGCCACTCTCTGTTGACGGAGGATGCGGGCGTGCTGCTAGGGGAGGACGACTGTCCCTGCGGCAGGAAGGGCAAATATTTTAAAGTGACCGGCAGACTGAAAAACGCGGAGCTACGGGGGTGCAGCGATACCTATGCGGCAGGCTATCAGTAAAACGGAACAGACGGTTTTAGAGCGGCTGACTTATCTCACCGGAAGCCCTGAGACGGTTGCTGGAATGGACGCGCTGCCCGTCCGGTCTCCCTTTGACGAAGAGACGCTGGAGTTTTGGAACGACGTATCCAAGGCGATTCTCTCTGACAGGGCAGCGTATCCAGAGGAGGTAACGTTTGCCTTCTGGGTTCGAAAGGCCGCTACCCAAGGGCTGAAAGCGCGGTTTGTTCAGGATGAGGGAACGATTCACCTGGGCCGGGGTACGGCGTTTCACATCGCGCCGTCCAACGTCCCTGTGAATTACGCCTACTCTCTGGCGGCGGGCCTGTTGACCGGAAACGCCAATATAGTTCGCCTCCCCAGCAAGCGTTTTCCCCAGGCAGAACGAATTGCCGCCCAAATTCACACTGTTTTGGAGCGGTATCCTGCCCTTCGACCTTATGTGTGCCTGGTTCGCTATGACCGGGATCGGGAGGTCAATGACCTGCTTTCCCGCCTGGCGGATACGAGAATCGTCTGGGGCGGCGACGCCACCATTGCGGAACTGCGAAAATCCCCTCTGGGCCCCAGGGCGGGGGAGATCACCTTCGCGGACCGATGTTCCCTGGCGGTGATTGACAGCGAGTGGTACTTGGAGAGGGCGGACCGCCACCGTACAGCCCAGGCTTTCTATAATGATACCTTCCTGACAGACCAGAACGCCTGCACCAGCCCCCGAATTGTTGTGTGGTTGGGAAACCGCAGAGCAGAGGCCAAGGAGGTCTTTTGGGAAACCCTTCATGAGCTGGTGAAGGCCAGATATGAATTCCAGCCAGTACAGGGAATTGACAAGTTGTCAAGGGCCTGTTTGCTGTCGGCGGAACGGGAGGGTGTCCGTGTTCAGTCCCGGTTGGATAATCTGATTTTCAGAACAGCAGTACCTGCGCTGGATAGAAGCCTGCTGGACTGGACCGGGAATTCCGGATATTTTCTGGAGTATGATTGTAAGGACATCTTGGAGCTGTTGGACCTCTGCGGCGACTCCCGGTGCCAAACCGTGGCCTATGGCGGGGAAAAGGAGCGGTTACTGCCGTTGCTGAATGCGGGACTTAAGGGAATTGACCGAGTGGTCCCCCTGGGAAAGACCATGGAGTTTGACCTGATTTGGGACGGCTATCATTTGTATGAGCGGTTAACCCGGGTGATCCGGGTTGTGTAGAATAACGGTTTAGCTTATACAGATTATAAAACGGCATTTCTGGCATATGAGAGGGAAGAGAATATGGAAAAAGTAATTGTATTTGGTGTAAAAAATATTAAAGTGAGACGAGATGTTGAATATTTTCTGGATGACAGCTATCAGATTATTGGATATTCAGATGGTCACTATTCCAGTGACATACTAGATGGAAAGCCCTTTTTTCGCCCCGAGGAACTCTGTGAACAGAAGTATGACTTCATTATAGTAACATCGCAGACCGGAAAGGCCCAGGCGGAAATTCGAAGGATTTTATCTGGATTGGGTGTGCCGTCAGATAAGATCATAAGGCCCATTATACTGAAAGAAGGAGATAAAACCAAAAGTCTGCCTGATATAGTTACCCATATCGAACGGCATTACAAGGGAGAACCCGGCCTGATTTTTGGGATGTCATATTCTTATATGGGCATTTATGAGAAAAAGCTACGATTTCCCTTTTTTAACTGTTCTTTTTCCGGCATGGATATCTATTATAACGCCTGCGTGTTTCAATATATGGAAGAGCGTGGAATTCTCTCAACGGTAGAAAAAGCTCTGTTTGTAATTCCCTATTATTACTTTGATTTTGATATGTCCCGGTCGGCGGGTGAGTATGAAGAGGGGTTTACTTTTTCAATGCACCGGCTGAATGACTGGCACAATTATAAGATGGTCCCAGGAGCATCGGAATATGTGGAAAACTACCGGATGTTTGGGAAAAAAATTTCGGAGTATTACCATGTCCCAATGTGGAAGGAACCGACGAACTGTGTGCATGGGGCTCCGGACAATAGCGATATGCTGGAACCTTTATGGTTTGCAAATCATAAAGAGACGGAGAGTGAGAACCGAAACATCTTTGCTGAGTTCTATCAAAAAATAGAAGCTCGGAGGGGTGAATTAATCCTTGTAATTCCTCCGTTGTACGTGGACGGTGTGAATCAGATGTCGAAAGCTGCGCTACAGGCAAAAAAAGAGCGCTTTTATGGTATTTTGAAAGATATGGAGGAAAATCTGGGAAGTATTCACATATATGACTATTTGGATGCTTTTTCTGGCCGCAGAGAGCTGTTCCGGGATACTACACATTTAAATTCAAATGGTGCGGAGGAATTTACAAAGCTAATAAATAGGGATATTTTAAACGCTCCCTAAGTAGGTGAGGTGTGCCTATAGATGATGCTGCTTGTGTGAGATGATAAGCGGAAGAGAGGAATTATGATGCTTCAACTGGACCCAAGATTAATTGAGGACCTGGTGGGAAAAGATTTGATCGCCTTTGGAACAGGTGGACTTGGAAAGATTATGATTCCCTATCTGGCCCAAGAGCCAGATATTAAGCTCCACGGCGTAACCAACAGCCGGGTTACCGCAGTAGACGCCGGGACCTTTTTGAATACAGGCCTGCCCATTCGAAGTCTGGATACCTGGTCAAAGCTACTGCCGGACGCGACGGTTTTGCTGTGCGTGATATCGGACAACGAGCCAGCCGCCTATGATGCGTGCCAAAAAGCGGGTTTTCATAAGATTTTGTTTTACCCGATGGACCTGCTGGACATGCTCCAGGTGATCTATAATCCGTACCGAATCCCAACGGCAAGTTCCGCCCTGTGCGCAATGTGTCAGGCAAATGAGCTGAGGGATATCCACCAAGCGGCTTTCGCTGAGTTCAAGGGGTGTCATCGCGGAAGGACAGTTGCCGTGGTGGCGACGGGGCCAAGCTTGAACCATTACACGCAGGGTAAGGGAGTTCCTCATATTGGCGTGAACTCAAGCTATTTAAAAGAGGGGCTCCAGTTGGATTATTACTTTGTGCGTCATTATTGGCTAGAGTGGTGTGAGCGGCTAAAAGAGTATTCCTTTATAAAATTCTTTGCGAGAAACGAATGGATGGAGCAAAACCACGAGGCTGACAGGTTTCCGGAATACTTGATCGAAGAGAATCAGGGACGGAGATTTTTCACCGGAGAACCCAGCCGGGACATTCACGCGGATATTACATATTACCCGTTGATGGGATATTATTCTATCATTTTTCAGGCGCTGCATTTCGCACTTTATACCCGTCCAAAGCGGCTCTTGCTTGTTGGCTGCGACTGTTCGATGAACGGACACTATGACGGCGCCGAACAGAATTCTTTTGAAGATAATCATATTATTCCAACATGGGTCAAGGGCTACAAGGCGCTAAAGCAATTTTCGGAACAGCATTACCCGGACATGGAAATTATATCCGTCAATCCAGTGGGCTTGAAGGGCCTGTTTCATGATATGTACACGGAGAGCTATCTGGATGCCCACCCAGAGCTGGACAGGGAAACCTGTGAGATATTTGACCCAAAGGCATTTGAAAGCCAATAAGTGCTCAATTGGAACGGCTTGTGGAACAGCGGACCGGCGCACAGGCCATATTTTAAAAGAGGGATGATGACAATGCTGAATGGAAAAGCAATTTTGATTACCGGAGGAACAGGCTCTTTCGGAAACCATTTCGTCGATTATGTGCTGGCACATTACCGGCCAAAGAAACTCATCATTTATTCTCGGGATGAGTTTAAGCAGTTTACTATGCGCAACCGCCTGATGAAGCATGATGAAATCATGCGGTATTTCATCGGCGACGTGCGGGACGAGGCCCGCCTGCGCCGGGCCTTGGACGGCGTGGACTATGTTGTCCACGCTGCGGCCATGAAACAAGTCCCTGCCTGTGAGTACAATCCCAACGAAGCCATTAAAACCAACATTCATGGGGCAATGAATGTCATTGAAGCGGCACTGGATACCGGTGTCAAGCGGGTGGTAGCGCTGTCCACGGACAAAGCGGTCAACCCCGTCAACCTTTACGGTGGGACAAAGCTGGTGTCGGACAAGCTGTTCGTGGCCGCCAACGCCTATTCTGGCCTGAAAGATACCCGGTTTTCCATCGTTCGGTATGGAAACGTGGCGGGGAGTCGCGGGTCCGTGATTCCATTTTTCCAGGAACTGGTGGAAGCGGGGGAGACAGAGCTTCCCATCACGGATTTTGAGATGACTCGCTTTTGGATCAGCCTGGAACAGGGCGTGGAGCTCGTCATCAAGGCGCTGGCAGAGTCCAAGGGTGGCGAGACGTTCATCGCTAAGATACCGTCCTTTAAAATTACCGACCTGGCGAAGGCAATTCTACCGAACTGTACCATGAAAGAGGTAGGGATTCGGGAAGGGGAGAAGCTCCACGAGGTCATGATCACGAAAGAGGATTCCCTGTATACCTACGAATACGAAAAGCATTTTATCGTCTATCCCCATATGTCCTGGTGGGAAGATACGCAGGCACTGCCAGGAGGAGAACGGGTATCGCGCGGCTTTGAGTATAACTCTGGCTCCAACAGCTGGTGGCTGTCTGTGAAGGACCTGCAGGAAAGGTTGCGGGAGGTTTCCAAGCATTGAGGGCGTTCTCTGTGTTTTTTGAAGGAAACGCATTCACGAAAAGCGCAGTGAAGCGGAAGAAATGAGAGGGAACGAGTCCGGGAAAGAATACGGGAGGTTTTGCCATGAAGTATTGCAAAAAATGTCTTCAGCCTGACACTAGGCCTGGAATTTTATTTGATGATGACCAGGTATGTTTTGCTTGCCGGTATGAGGAGAGGAAACAAGAGATCAATTGGGAAGCGCGAGAGCGTGAACTGCGGAATATTGCAGAGTGGGCAAAGAGCGAAAGGAAAAAGCGGGGAATCAGCTATGACTGTGTAGTTGGAGTGAGCGGCGGTAAAGACAGCACTTTTCAGGCCGTTTATGCAAAGGAGAGACTAGGGCTGCATCCTCTTCTTGTAAATTGTTCGCCGGATGAGATAACCGAAGTTGGTAGAAAAAACCTTGATAATTTAAACCGCCTTGGATTTGATATTGTGTCAATTCATTGCGATCCTAATATCGCAAAGCGCCTAGCGAGGAAAACCTTTATTGAGCGAGGAAACATCGTTGCAGCATCGGAATACTGCCTGTGGGCTTCGGCTTATATCATGGCGGATAAGTTTAATATCCCATTGATCATACAGGGGGAAAACGGAGCATTAACGTTGGGAACTGCGCGGATTCAAGAGACGACGGGAGATGCGTACAGTGTTGTGCAGCTTGACACATTGCGGGGCGCGGATGCCGGAAAACTGATTCAAGGCGAAATGGACCTTGATTTAGACGATGTGTTTTTTTACAATATGCCGGATGTGGAAGGCATGAAGGAAAAGGGGATACGGGCGGTTTTTCTGCAATATTACGCAAAAGAGTGGTCTCAGGTGTATAATGCCGATTTTTCAATTGCGCGGGGACTTAGCGGTCGGATGAGCGAAGACCTCCATGACCTTGGTCGGTACCGGAGATACACAGCGCTGGATTCGGATTTGGCTATCGTGAATCAGATGATAAAGTATTTGAAATTTGGCTTTGGATTTGCCACAGACGAAGCGTGCTATGACATTCGAGAGGGCAGACTGACGAGAGAGCAGGCAGTCTGGAACGTAACGGAATACGACGGAAAATGCGGAGAGCAATATATTGAGGAGGCATGCGCCTATCTTTCCATGACAAAAAAGGAATTCTGGCAGGTTGTAGACCGTTACGTAAACCAGAATCTGTTTAAAAAAGATTTGGAGGGAAAATGGGTCCCCAAATTTACGGTAGGAGAAGATTATGATGAAAGTCAGGCATCCATTTAAGGTGAACACTTGAGCTTCTTGTGGTTTATATAAAGTGACTGGGTTAACAGTGGCCAATTCTGTTTTATCCGGACAGAAACGCTGATGAGAGAGAAATATCCTTTGTCAAAATATGGTGCCCATGATTTTGCCGGACCTTGAGGTTCAGGACATCGATAATGAGACCGATTGGGAAGTGGCAGAGCTGAAATATGAGCTGCTTCAAAAAAGGGGAATGCTGCGGGGGTGCCTATGGGATTCGCAGGATGTTTTGTCAGACGAAGCGGGCTCGTAATGCAATAATAATGTAATATAGTGAAGTATTATGAATGTTTTGGTAATTGGGTCCGGCGGAATGCTGGGACAAGTTGTTTTTCGTTATCTGAAAAACCAGGGATATCAGGTCTCTGGAATTACAAGGACAAAAGCTTTTCCTGGCATGTTCCGCTTGGACGCAACGGACGAAAAGTCCTTGGGACAGTTTTTAGAGCGGAGGCCCGTTGATGCGATCATCAATTGCGCCGCATTGCTTTTGAAGCCCAGCGAGGAGCGAAAAAGCGAAGCCGTCAGACTCAACGCGGGACTGCCTCATTTTCTGGATGCGTATTGTAAGCGCGACGGCGCATATTTGATACAGGTCAGTACGGATGCGGTCTTTTCGGGTCTACAGGGCGGATATCAAGAATCTGATCGAAGCGATGCCGACACTTTTTATGGGCGCAGTAAGTTCTTGGGAGAAGTATCCGACTGTCAAGCGCTGACAGTCCGTTCGGGCTTTTGGGGCGTGGATATGAATCCGGAGGGAAGCGGGCTGCTCCAATGGTTTTTGCGACAAAAGGATTCGGTTTCCGGATATGCGAAAGCAGTTTTTAACGGCGTATCAAATTTAGAGTTTGCGAGGTTCGCAGACTGTGCGCTTCAAAACCGATGGACAGGTGTGTATCATTTGTGCGCGGCGAAGCCAATCTCAAAATATGAATTTTTGCTCCTTGCAAACCGTGTGTTTTCAAAAGGAGTCGATATAGTTGAGACAAAAGACTTTTCCATAGATCGAAGCCTTCAATGCACAAGGACGGATATTCCATACCAGCAAAAGACATTTGAGCAGATGATGAAGGAACTGAGCGAATGGCAGTCTGCAAACAGAAACGATTTTTGTTTTGTAAATAAGGAGTGATGACAATGGGGGCTTCTTTAAAGATTGGCGAACGCGTGATTTCAAAAAGTGAGAAGCCATATTTCATTGCCGATATTGCGGCAAATCATGACGGCGATTTAGCCCGAGCCTATAAATTGATTGAGCTTGCGAAAGAGGCGGGAGCGGATGCGGCAAAGTTCCAAAACTTCAAGGCGAATTTGATTGTAAGCAAATATGGCTTTGAGGCGTTGGGACATCAGCTTTCTCATCAGGCAAGCTGGAAGAAGTCAGTGTTTGAAGTGTATCAGGATGCCAGCCTCCGGGACGACTGGTCTGAACAACTGTACAACAAATGCAGAGAAGTCGGCATTGAGTATATGACCAGCCCTTACGACATGTCCTCAGTTGATTTAGCGGATCGCTATGTAGCAGCGTTTAAAATTGGCTCTGGCGACATCACTTGGACGGAAATTTTGGAGTATATTACGGGTAAAGGAAAGCCAGTGCTGCTGGCGACAGGCGCATCTTCGCTGGCGGATGTGGATCGAGCAGTGGAGATTATTGGAAAGAGCTCTGCCGGTTACGCACTGTTTCAATGCAACACGAATTATACTGCCGCGCGGGAGAACTTAAAATATATCAATTTGAATGTTTTGCGTACGTATGCGGAACGGTATCCAAACGCAGTCTTGGGGTTATCAGATCATACTCACGGAGACGTAACGGTGTTGGGGTCCATTGCGTTGGGAGCCCGTATCATCGAAAAGCATTTTACGGATGACAACAGCCGTGTTGGCCCGGATCACGGGTTTTCCATGACTCCGGATTCTTGGCGGGAAATGGTCCGGCGTTCTCTGGAATTGTTTGAGGCTCTGGGCGACGGTGAAAAGAGAATCGAGGAGAACGAGAAGGAATCTGCCGTCATTCAAAGACGAGCGTTGTATGCGACTAGAGAATTGGAGGCAGGAACTGTAGTTACACCAAGGGACCTATTTCCCTTGCGGCCCATTCATCCGGACGGAATTCCTCCATTTGAGGCGGAGACGTTGATTGGAAAGCGTCTGAGGCATACGGTTGGAAAAGACTGTTATCTGCGCAGGAGCGATTTTGAGTAAATCTGGCGGTATCTGAAAAGGTTTGAGGGAGAAACGATGATTTATTTTCGAGCGGACGGCAATCCCCAAATTGGCACCGGACATATCATGCGCTGTCTTTCTTTGGCGGACGCATTTCGGGAGAGGGGCATTCCCGCCGCCTTTGTAACGGCGGAACCCTATATGCGGACGCTGATCCAGGAGCGAGGGTATGAATGTACCGTGCTGGGCTCCACATATGACCGCATGGAAGAAGAGTTTCCGATGCTTCTGCCGCTGTTGGAGGCAAAGCGGCCCTCCTGCGTTATTCTGGACAGTTATTTCGTCACACCTGAGTACATGAACACCCTCCGGACGGAGACCACTTTGGTTTATGTGGACGATTTGAATGCCTTTGATTATCCTGCGGATTTGCTTATAAACTATAACCTCTATGGAAATGCGGTCCACTATCCGTCCAATAAGGCGTATCTTTTGGGTCCCCGGTACGCCCCGCTTCGAGAACAGTTCCGGAATCTCGCTCCGCGCATGGCGCGGGAACAGGTGGAGCAAATTCTTATTTCCACTGGCGGAACGGACCAGTATCACGTTGCCCTGCGTTGTGTGGAATACCTGTTAGAGCATCCCCCGGTTCCAGGTACGGTCTATCACATTGTTTTAGGAGCAATGAATCAGGATTCGGAGCGGATCAGACAATTGGCGGCAAAGGCTCCTTATGTTGTACCCCACCGGCAGGTAGCCGACATGTGTGGCCTAATGCTGCAATGCGACATGGCAGTCTCCGCGGCGGGAACGACGCTCTATGAGCTGTGCGCCTGTGGACTGCCGTCGGTGACGTATATTCTGGCAGATAATCAAATTCAGGGCGCGGCGGCGTTTGACGCGGCAAAGCTGATGCCTTGCGCCGGGGATGTCCGTGAAGAGGTTGAATTTCCAAAGAAGATTTTTTCAATGCTGGAGCGTCTGGCAGCGGATCAAACGGGCAGACAGGAGATATCTCGCCGGATGCAGAGCTTGGTGGACGGTGACGGAGCCCTACATTTGGCGGAAGCTCTAGCGACGCGTTTGCGAAAATGCTAGGGGCGGTGCATTTTGCCGGAATCGGATAAAAATGAAGAAAAATTTGGGGCGAAGTGGGACTTGCTTGTATCGGGAAAAAACCTGATACAAGCGTGATAAAGAAACATGCTGGGTTTTCCAACGAAGATAAATCTGTGTATGCTGTGTAACGAATAAAGGAGGATAAGGGCATGAAGGGATTTGACGTTTTATTTGCGGAGCAAATTGAAAGCTGGCAGGGCGAAGGGAACCGTGAAAGTGCGATGTTTCAAACGCTTTACGAACGCTTTGTTCAGCCGAATGAGGAGAACTTTCGACAAAACTATAAGGCGAATTGCCGCTTAGAGAACGCCGCGGAATATGAAACGTGCATCTTGGACTTTATCCCGATTGCGGATCAAGAATATTTTGTCCTGGACCGGGGAGCTGAACGGGTTTGTGGAACGTTTACTGTAAAGCCTTATGAGATGGACGAGGGCGTCGAGAAAACCTTCACAAGCATTTTGATTGCGGATTCTGGGGATATTAGGGAAATTCTGCCTATTATCTGGAAAAAGAGATGGCAGAATGTTTACATCGTTCTTAATGAGGAACTCCGAAGGTTCGCGTCGTTTTTCAAACTGGAGGGCTTTTCTGCCGTATTCCCTTCAAATGTAAAAATCTTTGCGACAACGGCGGATATGCGCCAGTACTTTTTGGAGAACCCTGACGCTTATTTGCCAAGGAAAGTGTTTTCCCAGGAGCCGGAGAAGTATGACGCGGTAATAGAGGAACTTCATGACACCAGAGTCCGGAGTGGTATTCCGTCCAATCATGCGTTTTTGTCGGTCTGTGTTCCTTCATTTAATAGAGGAGACCGGGCGCTACAAACGGTACAGCATTTTTTAACGACAAAGTATGATGCGGAAATTGAAATTGTTTTAGTAAACACAGGCTCCACCATTCGTACAGAAGGTTACCAGCAAATCAAGGAAATGAGAGATTCCAGGCTGCGTTACTACAGGCATGAGAAAAATGGCCAATACCATGTAAGCTATTGTAGCAGTTTGAACAAAGCGAGCGGACATTTTGCAATGACGCTTAGCGATGAGGACTTGATCGAAGTAGAAAATCTAGACGAAATTTTTGAATATTTGTATTTGCATCAAACGATCGGTGCGACTTCCTTTAATGCGATTTTTGAAGATGAGGTTTATAAAAAAGAAGAATCTTTGGCAAATCTTGTACGAGAACCGAAAATGTACAAAAAAGGAGTCGAGGGCATAAAGTGGGCATTTGATTGGGTACGGTATATTTCGGGGCTTTGCTTTAACTGTGACTATATAAAAAAAGCTAATATCTTTGGAAAGATTGAGAAACAGAAAAATAATTTCTTTTTTCATACTTATACACAATGTGTATTTGGTGCTTTGATAGCCAATGAATATGTTGTTACAAACAGTGGGATTGGTGGATGGAGATATGGTAAGGGAGAATTTAATTTTACAATGATAGATTGGGAAGGATCGTATGTATATACTTTTTTCCCAAAGTCCCGGATGGAGCAAGAGCGCACTGCAATGAGTTTTCTGGGAGACATACTATATGGGCGTGATTTAGATGAGCTGTTTGATTATCAGATTAACAGTACATTTAACTTGCTGTCCCTAAACTATAAAAATGATGCCTTTTGCCCGCCGGATAAACTGGCGTCATCATTCTCCTGGCTAAACATATGGAGAGACCATTATGAGAACTGCCTGCAAATATTGCAGGATCTTGAGGGGAAATTTGGGGATATTTCGGTGGTAAGGGCTAAAATGGACAAATCGTTTCTTTACTGGCAGATTTGCAAACGGGCACAGCGCCGACATACGGCGGAGGAGAACCTGCTGCCGTCCCTCCAGGCTCAGGTAGCGAAATATTATCATGAAAAAGGCGTCCCATTTGAGAAGATTGATTTTGAGGGAATCGAAAAGGACCTGGAGAGTTGGGTGCAGGCCTTTTTGGCGGAAAGAAGTTGAGTTGCTGTGATGAAAGTCGTGATTCTGGCTGGCGGCCTTGGGACCCGCATCAGTGAGGAAAGCCACCTCAAGCCGAAGCCCATGGTCGAAATTGGTGGACAGCCCATTCTGTGGCATATCATGAAATACTATTCTGGCTTTGGCTTCCATGATTTCATAATCTGCTGCGGCTATAAGGGGCACGTCATTAAAGAATATTTTGCCGACTATTACCTCCATCGTTCCGATGTGACCTTTGATTTTGCAGCAGAAAATCGAATGACGGTCCACGCCAATGTGGCGGAACCCTGGCGGGTAACTTTGGTGGATACGGGGCTGAACACTCAGACCGGAGCACGAATCAAGCGCGTGCAAAAGTACATAGAGGAGGAGCCCTTTATGCTGACTTACGGAGACGGGGTCAGCGATGTGGACCTGAACGCCTTGCTGAAACAGCACCGGGCGTCCGGTAAAACGGTGACTTTGACAGGCGTTCAGCCGGGGGGCCGGTTCGGCGTGCTGGACCTGGACGAGACGGGGACCACTGTCTCCGGCTTCCGGGAGAAGGCCCGGGAGGACGGCGGCTGGATTAACGGCGGCTTTATGGTGATGGAGCCGGAGACATTCCAGTATCTCAGCGCGGAGGAGCGCTGCGTTCTGGAGCGGGAGCCCCTGGAGACTTTGGCTGGCGAGGGAAAGCTGGGTATATACAAGCATCCTGGCTTCTGGCAGTGCATGGATACCCAGCGGGACCGGGGACGGCTGGAGGCGCTGTGGCAAGGCGGCGCCGCCGCCTGGGAAAATTGGTGAGTGTATGTTGGATTTTTACCGGGGAAAACGAGTTTTTATCACTGGCCATACCGGATTCAAGGGCTCCTGGCTATGCGTTTTGCTGACGCTGGCAGGCGCAGAGGTCACAGGCTTTGCCCTGCCTCCGGTTGGAGAGGAGAATCTGTTTGCACTGTCGGGGGCGGAGAGAAGCGTTCGCTCCATCTTTGGAGATATCCGGGATTTTGATGCCTTAAAGGCGGCTTTTGATCAGTCCAGGCCGGAGATTGTCATGCACTTGGCAGCTCAGCCCCTTGTAAGGGAGAGCTACCGGGACCCGGTGGGAACCTATCACACCAATGTGATGGGAACGGTACATATCCTGGAGTGTCTGCGGCTGTCTACTTCTGTCCGAAGTTTTATTAACGTCACAACCGACAAGGTGTATCAAAACGAGCAGTGGTTTTGGGGCTACCGGGAAAGCGACCGCCTGAATGGCTTTGACCCCTATTCAAATTCCAAATCCTGTTCCGAGCTGGTAACATCCAGTTATCGTGGGAGCTTCTTTTCCGCTGGCGGTGTGGGTATCAGCACCGCCCGGGCCGGGAATGTTATCGGAGGCGGTGACTTTGCTGCGGACCGGATTGTCCCGGATTGTGTTCGGGCCGCCCGTGAGGGACGGATCATCCAGGTGCGGAATCCTGCCTCCGTCCGGCCTTATCAGCATGTGCTGGACCCGCTGGCGGCGTATCTTTTGATAGCCCAAAGGCAGTATGAGGATTGTACCCTGGCGGGAAGCTACAATGTGGGGCCGGAGAGCGGGGACTGCATTACCACCGGCGTTCTGGCAGACCTGTTTTGCCGAGCCTGGGGGGAAGGCGCCTGCTGGGAGCACGTTGGAGACGATGGCCCTCATGAAGCTGCCGTGCTGCGCCTGGACTGCTCCAAGCTCCGGGCCCAGCTGGGCTGGGAGCCCCGCTGGCGAGTTGGACGGGCGGTGGAGGAGACGGTGTCCTGGACGAAGGCATGGCTGTCCGGCCGGGAGATTTCCCGCTTTATGGAACAGCAGATACAGGCGTTTTTTGATACAGATTCCGCTAACCATTCCAAATAGAAAGGCTGTGGCTTCACCATGAGAGACCCTCGGACGATCCGGGACGAGATTTTGTCCCTGACGGAAGAATACTATCAAGCTCAGTTTAGCCGGACAAAGCCCTTTCAGCCCGGAGACCGGATTTCCTATGCCGGGCGGGTTTTCGATCAAGAGGAGCTGCGGACTTTGGTGGACGCGTCTTTGGAGTTCTGGCTGACGGCTGGGCGCTTTACCCAGCGCTTTGAGGCGGAGCTGGCGGACTATCTGGGGGTCAAATACTGCTCCCTGGTCAACTCCGGCTCCTCCGCAAACCTCCTGGCGTTCACGGCGCTGACCTCGCCCCTCCTGGGAGAGCGCCGGGTGGGAAAGGGCGACGAGGTTATCACTGCGGCGGCGGGCTTCCCCACCACCATCGCGCCTATTATCCAGTGCGGCGCGGTGCCGGTGTTTGTGGACATTGAAATCCCGCAGTACAACGTCGGCCTAAACGCCCTGGAACAGGCTCTCACGCCCAAGACCAAGGCGGTGATGCTGGCCCATACCCTGGGGAATCCCTTCCCTCTGGCGGAGGTGCGCCGCTTCTGCGATGAGCATGGTCTCTGGCTGGTGGAGGACAACTGCGACGCACTGGGGACGGAGTGTCTGGTGAATGGCAGTTGGCGAAAAACCGGCAGCGTGGGACACATTGGGACCTCCAGCTTTTACCCGACGCACCATATCACCATGGGAGAGGGCGGCGCGGTGTATACCAGCGACCCGCTGCTTCACCGGATTGTAAACTCCCTGCGGGACTGGGGACGGGACTGCTGGTGCCCACCGGGACGGGACGATACCTGCGGCTGCCGCTTTAAGGACCGCTTTGGGGAGCTTCCAGAGGGTTATGACCATAAATATGTCTATTCGCATCTGGGCTACAATTTAAAGGCCACAGACATGCAGGCGGCGGTAGGCTGTGCTCAGTTGAAGAAGCTGGATGGGTTCATCCAAGCCCGCCGGGAAAATTGGCAGTACCTGCGGAACGCCCTGGATGACCTGTCCGATGTATTCATTCTGCCGGAGGAAGCGCCGGACAGCCGTGCCAGTTGGTTTGGATGCATGCTTACCTTGAAAGAGGACGCGCCCTTCCGGCGGGAGGAGCTGGTTCGCCACCTGGAAGGAGAAAACATCCAGACCCGGAACCTGTTTGCCGGAAACATGCTCCGTCAGCCCTGCTTTGATGGGATGCGTGCATCTGGCAAGGGCTATCGCGTGTCCGGTGCGCTCCGGAACACGGATGTCGTCATGGAGCGCACGTTCTGGATTGGCGTTTATCCGGGCATGACGGAGGAGAAGCTCCGCTATATGGCGGAGGCGATACGGCGGTTTGTCCGCCGGTGAGGAGGCATTCTGCGTGGACAAGGAATGGATTTGCCTATCTACCCCCAACTTCCGTGGAAACGAAAAAAAATACGTAGACGAAGCCATTGAGACGGAATGGGTTTCCACCGCCGGGGCATTTATTGGCCGGTTCGAAGAGCATATGGCCGCTAAGCTGTCCGCAAAAGCGGCTTGCGCCTGCCAGTCCGGCACGGCGGGACTGCACCTCTGCCTGCGGCACTTTGGCGTCTCGGCAGGGGACCTGGTGCTGGTCCCCACGCTGACCTTCATCGCCACAGTGAATGCCGTGCTGTACCAGTCCGCAGAGCCGGTGTTCTTCGACTGCGATGAGCATATGTGCATCCGCGTGGACCAGGTGGAGGAATATCTGGAGCGGGACTGCCATTTGGAGGACGGGAGGACCGTGGAGACGGCCTCCGGCAAAACCGTAAAAGCGGTGATTCCAGTCCATGTTTTTGGGGACCTCTGCGATATGGACCGGCTGATGGACCTGGCGGAGCGGTTCCACCTGACTGTGATTGAGGATGCCACCGAATCCCTGGGCGGTGTTTTCAATCGGGGAAGGTATGCGGGCCGTCCCACAGGTACGGTGGGCCATGCAGGGGTGTTGTCCTTCAATGGCAATAAGATCATCACCACAGGCGGCGGCGGAATGGTGGTATCCAATGACGAGGCGGCGGTAAACCACATCCGTTATCTCTCCCAGCAGGCTAAGGATGACGCGGTTTACTTCGTTCATGAGGAGTGGGGCTACAATTACCGCATGACCAATTTGCAGGCGGCGCTGGGGCTTGCGCAGTTGGAAGAATTGGACGTGTTCCTGGAGACCAAGCGCCGGAATTATGCCCGTTATCAAGCGAGACTGGCGGGCTGTGGCTATGGGGAGCTACCGCCCTTTGGAAGTGAGGAGGGCTCCAATCACTGGTTTTACTCCTTCGCCCTCCGGCGGCCTGACCCGACGAAGCGAGACCGGCTGCTTCAATATTTAAACAACCGCCAAATTCAGGCCCGCCCGATCTGGAAGCTAAACCACATGCAGACACCTTTCCGGAAGTATCGGGCCATGGACTGCGGAAACGCGCTTCAATTTTACGACCGGGTAGTCAACATTCCCTGCGGCACTAACCTGACAGAGGCGCAGCTGGACCGGGTATGCGAGGCCCTGCTGGCCTTTGAAAAGGAAGATCGAGGATAGATGACAGCGGAGAGAGGAGGCGGCAGCGTGGACCTGGGCAAATATCTGATTATGGAGGACGTTACCGTCGCCGAGGCGGTGCAGCGTATTGACGAGGGGAAAAAGAAGGTGGTTTTCTGCCTCCGGGACGGCCGGCTGAGCGGCTGCTTTACAGACGGGGATATGCGGCGCTATATTCTGCGGGATGGGGACATGGAAAAGCCGGTTTCCAGGGCTATGAATCCGAACCCCGTTGCCTTTTCCCTGCTCCAGGAGGAGGAGGCCCTGGCCTTTATGCGGGAGAGCCTGATGGTGGCGGCGCCCATTGTCAATGAGAACCGGGAGGTTGTGAAAATCTACTTTCGGGACGAGCTGAACGGCACGGAGGCCGCCCGTCCTCTGCCGGAGGAAATTCCCCTGGTCATCATGGCCGGGGGAAAGGGGACACGGCTGTATCCCTATACCCGTATCCTGCCCAAGCCCTTGATTCCCATTGGCGAGACGCCTATCATGGACCATATCATTGGCCGCTTCTGCCGGTGCGGAGTCCGAGAGGTCTATCTGATTCTAAACCACAAGCGGAACATGATTAAGGCATATTACAACGAGGCAGACCTGCCCTGCCGGATTCATTATGTAGACGAAGAGCAGTTTTTGGGTACCGGCGGCGGGCTGTCCCTTATGAAGGGCAGAGTTGACAAAACCTTTTTCCTCTCCAACTGCGACTGTCTGTTGGACGCGGATTATGCCTGCATGTATGAATACCACAAGGCGCATGGAAACGCGCTGACCTTCATTCTGGCGGCAAAACGGGTGGGGATTCCCTATGGGGTCGTGGAACTGGACCAGGAGGGCGGTGTCAGGACGATTCTGGAGAAGCCGGAGTATGACTTCCTGGTGAATACGGGAATCTACCTGGCGGAGCCCTGCGTACTGGATTCTCTGAAAGACGGAGAACACATCGACATGCCGGACGTGGCCAAGCGGCTGATGGCTCGGGGCCACCGGGTTGGGGGCTATCCCATCACGGAGAAAAGCTGGCTGGATATGGGGCAGCTCAGTGAGATGCGGAACATGATGAAGGAGCTGGGGCTTTGAGAACAGATGCCCAGACCACCGATATTACGATTATTGGAGAAGGAAAAGTTTACAATGAACGAAATTGCCTTGACAAGAGACCTGCTGAACTCTCATAAAATTCTGTTCCACTATGGGAAAATGCTGGAGGATATCGCCAAAGGACGCACGGAGTTTAATCCGGTGGCCATCGAGATCCACCCCACGGCGGCATGCAACCATCGCTGCATCCACTGCTCTTACAAGGAGCGGAACGAGAGCCGGGCTTCCCTTCCCAAAGAGGTGATGGACCGCCTAACGGAGTCTATTATTCAAATGAAGATACAGGCTGTGTATTTCTCTGGCGGCGGGGAGCCGACGCTGTATCCCGGATTGGCTGGATATATTGAGAAGCTGACTGAAAACGGAGTGGAGTGTTCTATCCTTACGAATGGGTCCTGTTTTGAGGAAATGGGCCTGATTCCCATTGCAGACAGATTGAATTATATTGCGGTTTCTTTGCCAGGCGTCAGCGAGGAAGTCTTTGAGACCATTACAGGTACCAGAAATCTGGAAAAGGTGTTGACACTGCCGGGAAAAATCAGGGCGATTCACGGTGGGAACAGCCCTGTTATCGGTTCCCGCGTTGTGCTGACCAATAAGAATTACAAACAGGTGGGGGATTTTCTACGGGTCATCAGAGAGAGGGGCTTTGATTACGCACTGTTTAAGATTGTGCGGGATTATGAGGACAATGGCCAGGGACTCAGCGAAGAAGAAGAGACCTATCTGCGAGAAGAGGTCCAGACTTATAGGGACCTGGATGACCGTTTCACAAATATTCAGAACATTTTTGGGTATAAGACCCTGCCGGAATTTCAGAATGGCTGCTGGGTGAACCGTTATGGGATGCTGGCAAATGTCGGTACCGATGGGAAGGGCTACCCGAATATTGTCGAGATTGATAAGGAAGAGTTTTGCATCGGTGATTTGCGAGAGGAGACATTGGAGGAGATGTGGAACGGGCCACGTCACGCAGAGGTGAAAAAGCGCTCGGATGAGAAGTGGGCTGGCGGGACGTGCCGAAACTGCCGGGCTATGGCCTATAATGCCATTATCAACCGCTGGATAGACCAGTTGCCAGCTTACTTTGATCCATTCATCTAGCAAAGAGACGGAGGGGAACCCATGAAAGTATCTGACTATATCATTCGCCGTCTGGAGGAGCACGGTGTCCGGGACGTGTTCCTCCTCAGCGGCGGGGGGATGATGCACCTTTTGGACTCTCTGTTTCAGAGCAAGTCCATTCATCCCTGGTGCAACCTGCATGAGCAGGCGTCCTCCATCTGCGCCAGCGCCTACGCCCAGGCCACCGGCCGCTTAGGGGTGTGTATGGTGACCTCGGGTCCCGGCGCCACCAACGCTGTTACCGGCGCGGCGGACGCCTGGATGGATTCGGAGCCGGTGCTGGTGCTTTCCGGGCAGGCCAAGACCTCGGACCTGGTTGGGGACCGGGGTGTCCGGCAGTGCGGCTCCCAGGAGGTCAACATCACCGCCATGATGCGGCCTGTCACCAAATATGCGGTGAGTGTCACGGACAAGACCCTGGTGAAATACCATCTGGACAAGGCCGTCTACCTGGCTACCCACGGGCGAAAGGGGACCGTGTGGGTGGAGGTGCCCCTGGACATTCAGGGTGCGCAGGTGGAAGAGAGCGAGCTGGTGGAATTTGATCCCGCCGCGGAGGGGCTGATTACGGACAGCTCCGTCTCCGATGAGGACATCGGCGAGATTTTGGAGATGCTGAGAGCCGCAAAGCGTCCGGCGATTTTGGTGGGCAAGGGCGTGCTATTCGGCGGCGTGGGAGCACAGATACGAGAGCTCTGCCATGCGCTGCAAATTCCTGCCCTGGCCACGTGGAGGGCCAAAATGGTTTTCGCCGATGATGACGAGTTCTATTTTGGTCATCCTGGCAGCCCAGGCCCCCGGTACCCCAATTGGATTGTGCAGACCTGCGACTTCCTGCTGACGATTGGCGCACGGCTGAATCCGGCGGTTACCGCCTTTCAGGAGTCGCACTTTGCCTGCCGGGCAAAGCATGTGATAGTGGATATCGACCCCAACGAGATTGCGAAGCTTCATATGGATTTCGCCAAAACAGTGGTCTGCGACGCAGCGGATTTTGTTCCCCGCCTGTGCCAAAGGGCGGCTGGGATGGGGCCGTTGAATACTGGGGATTGGTTGCGGTTCTGCCGGGCGGCGAAGGCTGCGTACCCGGCCTCCCAGGAAATCCAGCCCAAGCCCCAGGTGCAGACGAATCTGTACCGTTTTGCCCGGGAGCTGTCCAAGTGCACGCGGGAGGATGACGTGATTGTCCAGAGCCCTACAGGCCGGGCCTGTACGGTAATCGGCCTGGCTTATGAGCGGAAGGCGGGGCAGGTGGAAATCGGTTCCATGTCCCTGGGCAGCATGGGCTTCGCCATACCCGGCGCCATCGGTGCCTGCATCGCCTGCGGCAAGCGGCGGACCATCACTTTAGATGGGGACGGCAGCTTGCAGCATAACCTCCAGGAGCTGGCGCTGATCCGGGGCTATGGGCTTCCCGTGAAGCTGTTTATTGTGAACAACAACGGCTATTCCTCCATCTCCGTCATGCAGGACAACCACTTCCAGAGCCGCTACGCCGGCTGCGGACCGGAGAGCGGCGTGTTCCTCTGCAATGGGAAGAAGCTGGCGGATCTATACGGGCTGAACTATTACGCCATTCACGGGGACGATGAGATTGCCCCGGTTGTCCAACAGACCATGGCGGACGACGAGCCGGTCCTGTGCGAAATTTTCGCCGACCGGACCTTTGACGAGATTCCCAAGGCGGCCTCCCGGCTGAATCCGGACGGCTCCATGTCCTCCTCGGTTCTAGAGGATTTGTACCCCTTCCTGCCCAAGGAGGAAACAGAAAAATGGCTGCGAATGGGGGAGAACGCTTGATATGAGGCGGATTTTGCTGACCGGGGCGGGGCCTAGGGGCTTTGTGGGGCAGAATCTTGCGCCTATTTTGAGGGAACGGTATGAGGTGTACACACCTTCCAGCCAGGAGCTGAACCTCTGCGACTATGACCTGGTAGCCCGGTATTTGGAGGAGCGCCGTATAGACACCGTGATTCACAGCGCCCTTCAAAGCCTCGTGCATACCGGCCCGGAGGACGCCATGCTCCACGATTTGCAGATGTTTTACAACCTTGACAAGCTCAGCGGGCAGTTGGACAAGGTGCTGTATTTCGGCTCTGGTGCGGAGTTTGACAAGCGGTTTCCCATGGAGAATATCCGGGAGGAGGACATCGGACGTTCGATTCCAACCTGGTATTACGGTCTGGAAAAATATATTATGACCCTCCACGCCCGGAAGAGCCGGAATATCTACAATCTGCGCCTGTTCGGCATCTTCGGAAAGTACGAGCACTGGCAGAGCAAGTTTATCTCCAATCTCTGCTGCAAGGCCATGTATGATCTGCCCTTGAGCATCCGCCAGAACTGCATGTTTGACTATTTGTATGTGGAGGACCTGGCTCCCATCGTACTTTGGTTTTTGGAGCATGAGCCGAAATTCCATGACTACAACGTCTGCACCGGCCGGCCGGTTTCCCTGCGGGAGATCGCGGACGTGGTGCTGGAGGTCTCCGGAAAAACGCTGCCGGTGGAGGTGGCGAAGGAGGGCTGGAATTTGGACTATACCGCTAGCTGCGGCCGTTTGGAGGCAGAAATGGGGCCCCTTAAGCTGCATGCTTTAAAGGACGCGGTGGAAGAGCTGTATGCGTATTATCAGGCGTGCAAGGAAAAAATTCCTTACTATGAGTTGAAAGGAACTCGCTGACGATATGGAAAAGGACCGATTAGCGGACCTACTAATTTTCGGCGCCGGCGGCCACGCCAAAGTAGCCAGCGACTGCGCCAGAGAAATGTACTCGCGGCAAATTATGATCAGCGGCGATGCGGTCCGGGGAGAGTGGGGCGATGTACCCATTCTTCCTCAAAGCCTGCGCACCTTTTCAGAATGGCGTACATTATGCCCCCTCGCCTTTGTGGCGATTGGGGATGCGGCTTGCCGGGCACAGGTCTTGTCGGAGGTGGAAGCTGCCGGTTTTACGCTAGTCACATTGATTCACCCAACAGCAGTGGTCAGCCCCAGTGCACAGCTGGGACCAGGGGTCCTGGTTTGCCCAGGCGCCGTCATAAACGCAGATGCGTGGATTGGGAAGGGCTGCATTGTAAACACAGGCGCTGTTGTGGAGCACGAGTGTGAAATCGGAGCCTTTTCCCACATAGCGCCAAAGGCGGTGCTGGGCGGTGGCGCTGTGCTGGGGCCGTACTGCCGGGTGTGCTTGGGAGCGGTGGTTTCCGATCACATAACAATTGGCGGACACACAACCATCGGAGCAGGTGCGGCGGCGCTGTCTCCGCTTCCCGAACGTGTTTTAGCAGCCGGAATTCCCGCCAGGGTTCTGAAACGCTACCCAGCGGAACATTAGGAGGAAACCATGCCAATTCAAATCATTGCGGAAGCGGGCGTGAACCATAATGGAGATTTTGGCCTTGCGTTGAAAATGGCGGATGCGGCGAAGGCTGCTGGGGCTGATGTCGTGAAATATCAAACCTTCCAGCCGGAGGAGCTGGCTTCCCGCTATGCGGGCAAGGCCAGCTATCAAAAGGAGACGACGGACGCGGAGGAAAATCAGCTGAACATGCTGAAAAAGCTGACGCTGCGGCCTGAGGAATACAGGAAATTGAAAATCCATTGTGACGAAATTGGGATTGGCTTTGCCTCCACGCCCTTTGAGCGGACCAGCGTTGCAATTTTAGAAAAGCTAGACATGCCCTTCTGGAAAATTCCCTCCGGCGAGGTGACAAACCTGCCGTATCTTCTGGACATCGCCAGGACGAAAAAGCCGGTGATCCTGTCCACCGGCATGTGCGAAATGGAGGAAATCCAGGCCGCTATGGATGCCCTGCGGTCCAACGGCACGCCGAAGATCACATTGCTGCACTGCAACACGGAGTACCCCACGCCCTATGAGGACGTGAACCTCCGGGCCATGGCCTCTATGCGGGAGCGGTTCGGGGTAGACGTGGGCTATTCGGACCACACGCCGGGCATTGAGGTTCCCATCGCGGCGGCGGCTCTGGGGGCGGTTGTCATTGAGAAGCATTTTACTTTGGACCGGAATATGGAGGGGCCGGATCACAAGGCCAGCTTGGAGCCGGGGGAACTGGCTGCTATGGTGACGGCGGTCCGGCACATTGAGAAGGCGCTGGGGAGCGGGGAGAAGAGGATGAGCCCCTCCGAGGCAAAGAACCGGGATATTGCCCGAAAGAGTCTGGTAGCCCGCCGGGCCATCGCCCGGGGAGAGGTATTTACAGAGGAGAATCTCACGGCCAAGCGCCCTGGCGGAGGCGTCAGCCCTATGCGTTGGTTTGAGGCCCTGGGCACCCAGGCTAAGAGAGACTTTGGAGAGGATGAAAAGATCGAGCTGTAGGGGAGGTGGAATTGTCGGGATGGAAGCTGAAAGAAGTAATCCACGTTTTCCAATCTGTGTTCTGACAACCACCCGGGCTGATTATGGGATTTTGCGGCCTCTGCTGTTGGCTCTTTCGGAGGATGGGAGCTTAGACCTGAGACTGCTGGTAACAGGGACCCACTTGTCAGAAGACTTCGGCATGACAGTCCGAGAAATTGAGGCGGATGGCTTTTCCATTGACGCAAGGATTTCAATATTGGAAAATAGCAGCGACGCGCCGGGAGCGATGTTTCATAGTATGGCCCGGGCTATCGAGGGCTTTGGCTCTTATTTTCAGGATTGCCGGCCCGCTTTGCTGGTTGTGCTGGGGGATCGCTATGAGACCTTTGCGGTATGTGCCGCCGCAGTCAGTGTCTGTATTCCCATTGCACACCTTCACGGGGGAGAGACTACGGAAGGAGCAATGGACGAATGCTTCCGCCACTGCATCACAAAGATGAGCTATCTCCATTTTACTGCGGCGGAGCCATACCGAAGGCGGGTGATCCAGTTAGGGGAGGACCCGGCCAGGGTATTTAACGTAGGGGGCCTGGGGGTGGAGAACGCGCTTCATACGGACTTCCTGACGCCGGAGCAGCTGGAATCCGATTTGCGCTTCCCGCTGCTTCAAAAGCCGTATGTGGTGACAACCTTCCATCCAGTTACGCTGGAGCCAGGTTCAGCGGAGGCACAATTGGAGGAGCTGCTGGCGGCGATCGCCAGTCGGGAGGACCTACATTTTTTGATCACAAAATCCAATGCGGATACTGGCGGCCAGTGCATCAATGAGAGATTGGACATATTCGAAAAAGAACATTCTCATTGCCATGTCGTTGCGTCTCTTGGAATGCGCAGGTATATGAGTGCCTTGAAATACGCCCTGTGCGTATTGGGGAATTCCTCCAGCGGTCTGCTGGAAGCACCGTCCTTTGGAATTCCGACCATTAACATTGGCGACCGCCAGCGGGGGAGAATTCAGGCGGAAAGCGTGCTGAACTGCCGACCGGAGAGGGAGGATATCCTCCGCGCCTTGGAGCGGGCCTGCTCACCGGATTTTCGGAAAAAAGCCGCTGCTGCCAGGAATCCCTATGGGGATGGGAATACGTCAGAACACATATGCAAGATTATCAAAAGCATGCTGTCCTCTGGACAGGTTGATTTGAAAAAACAGTTTTATACCATTAATTTTTAGAAGGAATTACTATGGTTTTATCATTGTCAAAATCTGAACTGTTGAGATATGTGCAAGCTCAGACTAGAACTTTTTTCCCAGATGGCTATGACCTCCGAGGTGGTGATGTAGAAATCGCATTTCGGACGGCGTTGGAAAGAACGGAATGTTGTATAGATGCAATTTCTGTGGGAAATTATCACAATGCTGAAGGAAACTGTACATTCTCACATCTCCATGCGGATCAATACGCGACATTTCTATATTTTTTGGCAAATTCCCTTTGGGCTCAATCTCAAAACAAACCTTTGTGTGACAAGCTGTTACAGCTCAACCGCTTGTTGGCCTCCATTTTCATTTCTTACAAGTGCAATATGCCTGATCACTTTTTACTGTTGCACCCCATGGGTACGATGCTGGGAAACGCTGAATACGGCGATTTCTTAGTGGTTTTCCACGGCGTTACCGTTGGTACGACAGGAAGAGGAGATATCTCGACGTTTGGAAGGGGAGTCCTGCTTGGCGCTCACGCACAGGTCATCGGCAGGCAGCGGATTGGCAACCGGGTTTCCATCGGAGTGAACGCGGTAGTGTATCAGCGGGAAATACCGGACGATAGCGTTGTGACTGTCCGTGGGGGGGGGGCACTTGTCGTTGGAACGCGGAAGCAAGGGAGCTGTAAAGCCCAACAATATTTTAGTGTTCCGCTTTAAAATCAGTAATGTTGTCAATATGTCAGACTAAAAGGAGGGCTCTGCCGTGAAAGCCAAACGTGATAATATTGTGTGCAAAAACCGGAACAAGCTGGAAGATGAAATTCCCCTTGCTACTCCGTATACATTGGCTATTGACCCCTGTAATCTCTGTAATTTTCGATGCAAGTTTTGTGCAATGCAGAGCTCTAACGAACCGCGGAACTATCAAAAGCAGATGATGCCGCTTTCGTTGTTCAAAAAGATTATGGACGACCTCAGCAGATTTCCAGATAAGCTGAAAGTGCTACGCATAAATGGGCAGGGAGAACCTCTGCTCAATGAAGATATCATTGAAATGATCCGTTACGCGAAGGCCAAAGGAGTCGCGGATTTTATTGAGACCATAACGAATGGAAGTCGGTTAAATCCAGAGTTTAATAAGAAGCTGGTGGAAAGCGGGATTGACCGTATACGAATTTCGGTCGAAGCCGTTGATGAGGAAGGCTACCAGGAAATAGCTGGCGTAAAAATCAATTTTGAGGAGTTCCTATCAAATATAAGAGATCTATATGAGAGAAGCGGAGATGGTTGCGAGATTTATATTAAAACCGTAGACGCAGCAGTGGATACACAAGAAAAGAAAGCGCGATATTATCAACTTTTTGAAGAAATATGCGATCAAATATTTATTGATGGAGTCATTCCCCTATGGTCGGACTGGGATGAGCTGAACCAAAATTTTGAAGTACGGAAGACCGGGATGCACGGCCAGGAGCTGCGGGCAGTACAGGTATGCCCCTACCCGTTTTACAGCCTGATTGTGAATGCGGACGGTGAGGTAACTGTTTGCTGCGCGGACTGGCGACGAAAGCTTGTGGTAGGCGATCTAAAGATCCAGAGTTTGCATGACATTTGGCACGGTGAACCTTTGAGAGCATTTTGGAAGGACCTCCTGTTGGGAAAAAAGGATGCGTATGAGATGTGCCGAAAGTGTCTGCTTCCTATGTTTGACTGCAATGATAACATTGATGCTTACGCAGGCCAAATATTGGCGAGGCTTGTTTTGGCAGAGTAAAGTACTGCCTGCCTGAACTTATTTTACAAATATGTTCGTAAAGCGGTGTTTATGGAGTTTTATGGAAACTACGTTTTGCTTTTCTAATGATCTGCAGGTGATCTTATACGGAGTAAACGCATACTCCAACAGTATGTATCAGCGTTTGCTCAACGCGGGATATACCGTTTCTGCCTATTTTGACCGAAGATATGAAGAGCTAGGAGGGACGTGTTCGATTCCGGTATATGGATTGTCAAATCATCCGTTTGCAGAGGCGAATAAAGACCATTTTTGTGTCTTGATTATGTTACAAAATGCGATGCAACATGAGCCAATTGCATTTGAGTTTTTACAGCAGGGGTTTCATAAAATTATCTTCGTTCCCATGAGGAGCAGACTAGAAGAAAAAACGGCACAGACACTTCGCTTTCAATATAATTTGCTGTTAACAGGGCAGTTTCAATTGTTGAAAGGAGTCCCGCTTCTGAACGAAGCTGCTGTGCGGGCGGAGCTTGACGATTCATTTACAATCATAAGAGAAGAAGGAACCCAAAAAATAGTGTGGTGTCCGGCGGAACTTCTCTATACAAATCCCTCCAGAGTGTGCAGGGAAAAGACCACGCAAAGGTATGCCAATGTTCCATTATATTCGTATTATCCATATGTGAGTTTGTTTGAATATTTGCAGGGACTTGAAGGAGAGAAACGACAGTATTTGAACGAATATGGGACGAATAGCTGCAAATACAAAAATTCCCTGACAGACATGGCGATTCTATTACAGCGAAAACGGTTGTTGGAAATCTACCAAGATGCGTTAAACGATGGAATGGATTTTTTCATTTCCTCTGCCCCACCCGCAGAATGGAATGCACAATCGGGTGTATTTAATTTGCTGGAGGGACAGCATAGAAGTTTGTTTCTTGTAATGGAAGGCTTTCGTTATATTCCGATTAGAATATCTCAAAGCGATTTTGACGCATGGAATATAAATTTTCCAATAAGAGAGTTAAGAAAGCCTTTAGATGAGGATTGGAAAGGGTTGCATATATTGCACCCCAAGTACAAATGGGTTAACCAAAATTCTAACAGGAATGATTTGCTGCAATTGGAGAGCATACAAAAGTATCTGGGCGGCACCAAGGATACTTTGCAGGGGATGCTAGAGGGGAGAACGATACTGGATTTAAGTGGTACCTTTGGGTATTTTGCCCGCAATACCCTGAGAATGGGTGCGGAAAAAGTTATTTTATACGCGCCGGAAGGAATAGAGGCTGCTCGTAAGGTCCAAGTGTTGGAGGGTTTCTCCGATATTGATATGACTGATCAATGGAATGAGATCGCTAGGGTGCACTACCATAGCCTGTTTGTAATAAACGGCCTGATAGGTATGCCTCCAGAGGAAAAGGTGGTGTGGATCAAGCGATGTGCCGATCTTTGCCTGGAAAATTGCTTTGTGACGGTGTTAAATTCCGCAGAATGGGAGCTTTGGAGACAATATTTTGAGGAAGCTGAGAAATTGAAAACATTGTTTGATCAAGGGCGAAGTGTGGAATTGTACGTGTTTCGAAAACAGCAGAGGAGGCTTGACAAGTCTTGATATATGGGGAAAGTTATGTTATTCGAAAGGCAGACAGCATCCTACTATACGGTGCTGCGACAACAGGTGCTATTCTTTACGCCAATTTGACAAAAAGAGGATTCCGTGTTAAGGGGTTTATTGACCAGCGGGCGGATGAAATTGGTAGTTATTATGGACTGCCAGTTTGGGACGTAGCAGCAGGATGCTGCAAAGGAGTGTGCGATTCTGTTGTAATTGTTGCCATCAAAAATGTGTTTGAACATGAGCGAGTAGCCATAACCCTTTGGAAAGTGGGGTTTCGGCGAGTTATATTCAGACCATACAGGTCTGTGTGTGGAGGAGCCACCGAAGCAGAGCGGTTGCTTAACATGGCATATGATTGCGTTATGGACAAATACGGTGTCAAGGAACTGCTGCCCTGCCCTGCAATCAAAGAACCTGAGAAAAAGTGTTTGAAGGATCATGCAATTATTTTGGACCAAGGCGATGACATAACGGCGAATATTCCAGTACCCTATGTATTCACGGACAAGTATGAGGATTCAACTATTATCTGGGGAGATATTCCCTGCCTGGGTCTCTTTCCTCATCTGGGTTTGTTTAATATGTTTGATGGAAAATGGAATTCAGATTATGTGGAATATATGCAATACTGTCGTCGAGCGGCAGAGAAGAGCGGGGGCGTTGTAACGTCCAAAGCGTGGGAAGCCAGTGTGTATCAAAACCGTTTGGATGTATTTAATCACATGCAGTATTCTTGGGAACATGACAGGAACTTTTTTATTAGAAATGCAGTGGAGGGAGAATATAATCCAAAGGGATATTTCAATATCCGAAGCGGTAAACACAGAATTGCCTATATGCTTGTGAAAAAAAGCCGTTATATCCCGTTACGGATAAAAAAAGCAGACTATGAGCTTTGGCGCGAAAAAGACCGGGCAGACCGGATTGCGGAGTTTTTATGGAAAACTAATATAGAGACTTTGCCAATAGTATTGATGAATCCCTATTTTTATGACTATACCAGTAATACTTCGGTATTTTATGAAAAGGTTCTCACTTCTTTGCTGACTATACTTTGCAAGGATAGAATACACAACGGAACCCCCCTCCGCTTTGAGGGAGAAAGTATTTTGTTTTGTGGAACACCAATGGCTCTGTATGCGCAAATATTCTGTGCTTTGGGGTTTAAAGTTTATATCTTCGAACAAAACGAGATGAACCGGCAGTTAAATGAGGTGGTTTTATCTGGTACTGTATTTCAACTCCTTGAGGCGATGCAAGGGGGACCGGAAACGTACGATGCTGCGATTATAGAAGAACCAGCACTTATTTCGAGTATCCATGCACGTATTTCGGCAATAATCTGCGGAGAGGAGAAAGGGGAAAGACAGAGATCTATATGCGGAATAGCAGGGGATAAACACTTGTACGCGTATTTTGAGCTTGACGGTGCTGAAATCAATTGAATATGAAGGGAGCGATAAATGTGCTGTTTGGCAACAAAGAACAGCGGGATTTGGTATTAGAGACGGCAAAAAATTACGCGGATTCTATTGGAGTGACTTTGATATTTGGGGCAATGGTTTCTTCCGTATCGAAAAATTGCCACTATCCAGATAGTGATTATGATTCAGTGTTTTTGTATTTGAAAGAGGATTTTCCAAATCAGACATATGTGCTTTCCAGTGAGACGGAAGGGGATTTGATTAGGAAATGCTATGCGGAAGATGAAGTGTTTGAATACATTCCATTTTGGGAAGCAACATCATTTTTGCATCAAATGATCGAGCAGACTTACAAAATGGAGTCGAACTGGTATCATGTAAACTGGGTATTTATGTCTCCTTATACATGGGACCCATATGGAATGCAAAATAGATTGCTGCCTCTTTTAAATCACATTTTTGAAAGTAAGAACGAGATTGCATACCGCAAGGAGGAACTGCGGTCACATAGGCGGGATTTAGACAGGGAACGAGCCAGTACTAAGAAGTACCTAAGAACTGTCCATGCAGCGGCGACAATCGAGTGGTGCCTTAAATATCCGGAGTGTCCTCCAATGGATTTACAGTCGTTGCTGTATGGCCTGAACCGGGAATATCTCTGGAGGGAAATCAGCAATATTTTGGAAAAGGCGCGGGACGACGCACGGAAGTACGCAAGTCCTGCGTTTACGAGAGGCGTTGCGAAAGATGATTTCCGTCGGCCGGCGATTGTGACTTCGTATAATCTATTACTTATAGAATATATTGACGAAATGGTCAGGGATGCGGATGCCGCCGCTGTTTCCGAGAAGTGTACGAAGAAAGAACGGGCGGCTGTCGTGGACCTTATGTGTCAATTGATTAGGCGCAGTGTATTTGAAAACGAACCTCTACTTTACCACAGTAAGAGGAAATATTTCTAATTCGGATTCAAATTTACTTCTATGACAGTGACACCAAAGCTTTCTTCGATTAAACCTACTATATGTGCCGAAACAGCAAAAA
>CAIGRU010000249.1_pt1 | contig 39876 bp, 31 predicted proteins | sample 7351341 | NCBI WGS metagenome assembly CAIGRU01
GGCAGATTTTGTGAGAAATATGGATAGTGAAAGAATTAACTGATCATTGGAGTGAGTTGGCGTGAAGAGAATAAAGAGGCTGGGGATCGTATTGTGTTTTTTGCTGTGCTTTTATGAGTATGCACAGGGTAAAACAGAATTTCGCATAATGGATGAAAGTGCGGAAGAGCAGGAGTTGCAGCTGATAACAGAGAAGAATCCACAGTATGAGGCTGCCTCTGATCTTAGCTTTCAGGAAATGGCTGAGAACACAGGCAATGATGAATGGATAAGGGAACATGCGGAAGGGATATCATTTCAATATTGTGTTACGCAGGAAGATGTCGCAAGACAGACCTGCATATTTACGGCAATAAAAATAAAGAGGTAAAGGAACAGGCAGAAATGTATATGAAGCATGTGGAAAGTGTAATTGTTGAGGAAGAGATTCCGCCGAACATATAGCAGTATTTATGTATGCATTGGCAAGAGGGATGTTGAACATAGCCTTTAGACAGGAATTGAAAATGAAGGCTGGGAAGATTACAGCGAATGGCGATAGAGTCTGTTTGACAAGACAAAGATATTCATTTCCTGTAAATCTGAAAGATGGCTGAGTGTCGTGTACTCTGTTCAGATGGACAGACCATGGAATTCTAATTATTTGAATGGGTTAAAGGAGTAAAAAATGTTTTATAAATTATCATTTGATATGGATATGATAAACGAATCTGTTCAGGATGGAAGAAATATAATTTACGCTGAATCTACTAACATGGATGAAATTGAGCATGAAAATGTCAGAAAAGGGTTTTTTGATAACATTATATTATCCATGCAAGCTATAAATAATTGGCCAAATGTAGAATTCTACTATAATTCAAAAGGATTTGATTTGGAAGAAGAATATCTGCTGAATGTAAAAAGGTGGCCGATTGTTCATATTAGGGTTATGGAAGAATTCATTAAAAAAGAAATAATCGGTTTGCAGTTCTTTCCGATTAAATTAATTGATGCAGCAACAAATAATGTTAATACAAATTATGTTGTAATGTACATTAAAAACTTTATTGATGCATTTGACATGGAAAAAAGTAAATATAGATACAATGAAAAATATGATTTTTATACTTTTATTCCAAAAGAAACTTATTTAAATAGAAGTATCTGCATGGGGTATGATATCTTTCGGTGTACAAGAAGTGTAGCGGCTATATATGTTTCTGAAAAAATAAAGAATATTATTGAGGACAATCACTGGATTGGGTTTGCTTTTTACAGACAAAAATAATGTGAAAAAATAGAGTAAATCGGAATTAGGTGCCAGACCGCATGGACAGGCGAATTATCAGTTTATCAAAGGGTTATCAAAGTCGGTCAGTGATTGGGTAATTCGCATAGGATTGTCAAATCCTAAATTGTATGGTACAAATAATAATGTAGGGAATATTAGGGAAAACGCATCATATAAGGACGATAAAACGGTATGGGACAATATAACAGCGACACAAGAAAACTGGTCTAATACCCAGATACCTAAATTGTATACACCAATCCTAACTTATATACTCAGAAACTTATTTTTCTCCCGCAAGGCAAGAAGGGTTATTACCTGTAATAAAGCACGCACAGTTTAATGGCTGGTAAAAGGATGAAAAATATGGGAAATATTATAAGTAATAAATTAGTAAACATATCAATCAGTTTGGAAGATTATATTCCGTTGAAAGTATTAATTAATAGAACAGGTGAACCTGTTAAAACGATATCGTATTTTAAAGGCAAAACTTCTCTTTTAGAAATTACAGTAGGAATAACGAGTGGGTTTATAAAGAGAGTTACATTGTTATTGAGTAAAGAATTTGAAATCAATGATAGTAAATTGAATATTGATGTTTATGAGATAGCGGATTTAAAAGTGAACGATGAATTGAAAAATTGTTGTGTTTACTTTATAACACATTTATATGATGATGGGATAAGAATAGTAATTTCAGAAAGCAAGATTATTAAATATGTCAAAATGGACAGGTTATTTGTTGGATTATCGAATTTGGGCAGTATTGTAGAAATATGTTTATGTCAATTAACGCCAAGCGAAATAGAGCATATCAAGAATGAATTAAATTATCAATAGAGAGTAACTTTTCAAGCAGTGCAGAACCATGGGACATGTAAGGTGTTGTTTTTCAGATTAAAAGGGAAGCCAAGTCGTAGATTTAGTGCATGACGGAATTGATCCGTTACAAATCGTATAAGTGTGAATCGGCAGAGACAGAGCCGGATGAAGATATAATGGTGTGGAAACTGTATTTAAGAAAGAAGGGAGAGATGATATGGCAGTTGGATTTAAAGTTAAATATTATTGGTATCAAATAGGGCGGGGAGATTTTTTACATTCTTTCTTTTCCACAGTGGCGTATAATTTGGAAAATGAGAATTGGGGAAGCCGTTTTCCCATAATCATGAATGAATTATATCAAGGAAAAATGAGCTGTATGAATGTAGATAAAGCTATCGCAGAATTAAACGTAATTAAGGAAGAGTTAAAAGCATTCAGTCCGGATAAAGTTATATGGGATATAGAGGATTTATCGAAACAACCGCCGTGGGGAAATAATATAAGCAAGGATATTACATCTTTGTCAAATTATTTTGTTACCAGTGACGGAGAAGATTTTTTAGCGACCTTTTTACGGGCATTGGAAATGGCAAAAGAGGTTAGCTGCGACATGGAAATAACGTCTTTATAAAGGATATTATATTCTCTGGAATCGTGTTCTTATTCACCAGGATTGTAAACAACGGTCATTAGTCGTCAACAGATCAAAATGTAGACTAAAAAACTTTCGGGAACTCAGGATTAATTGAGTACTTTTGTAATTCAGAAATAATGCCAATTGAATAAAATGTATCTTATGCTGTACTGAAGGATTTATATTGTTTTGAAAGAGGTTTTAGAAAAGAATGATTTCTGTTTTTATATAACACGAGATGGTAAACTATATAGGAAAAAAGGCCAATGTTACAAAAGAATAAAGAATTGGATGGAACTTGGGAGAGATAATGATGACAGAACAGAATGATCATTACAGGGATGTTTCAAAGAAATATTTGGATTTGAGAGAAATAGTGAACAAGTCTACATAGCAGTATTTGATATATCAATAGAAAGAAAAAACCCTTGACTTTGACACGATGTTATCCTTTATACTGGCAGGCAAGGAAAGGAGAGCAGAGCAGCCAATGGAACATCTCACTATCAGCCAGGTTTCCCGGAAATACGGCGTTACACCGCGAATGCTCAGGCATTATGAAAAAATCGGCCTGATCAAAGCCGAGCGGCGTGAGGATTATGCTTACCGGATATACGATGAAGAAGCTGTCCGTCGCCTGCGGCAGATTATTATGCTCAGAAAGCTGAGGCTTCCGTTGAAAGAAATAGCCATCCTCCTGGGGGACACGGATCAGGGCGAATCCCTCCGGCTGTTGCAGGATAAATTGGCGGAGCTTGACGATGAGCTTGCTTCCCTCACGCTCATACGCAGACTTTTGAAGCAGCTGGCCGGACGCCTTGACGAATGCCGGAAACAGCAAATTCATTTTAAACTGCTGGAAGATGGCGAACTGGTGGAGAGTACCGGCGCGCTTGCCTTTCCTAAAACAAAGATAAAGGAGAATGTAAGAATGGAAGAACTGAACAGAGCCGGGGAAATTTTGGACAAATCACTGTCGGTGAGAATTCTGCGCCTGCCTCCCTGCACTGTGGCATCCTGCCATTATATCGGTGAGAACCCGGAGGAAGTGGTGGGGGAAGTGATGACCAGGTTTGTGCAGGAGAGCAGACTATATGAAAAGAAGCCGGACGCGCGGATGTTTGGCTTCAACCATCCCAATCCGGGCGTCCTGGAAAATGGGATCCATGGTTACGAAGACTGGGTTACCATTCCGGAAGACATGGAGGTGAAGGCTCCCATGGAGAAAAAGAAGATTTCGGGCGGTCTGTATGCAGTGATGACCATTACCTTCCCGGAATTTCAGCTGTGGGAGAACCTGACCAGATGGGTCAACGAAAGTCAGGACTACGAGCCAGAGTACAGCGAACTGGGAGAAGAAAATATGGGCGGCTGTCTGGAAGAACACCTGAACTGGGTATATGACGCACATAACGGTTGGAAAGATGACGGCATTTCCGGGCAGATTGATTTGATGCTGCCCGTTAAACGCAGGGAGAAGTAAAAAAAGCGCCGCGGTAACGGCACCCCAAGGCCATAGATACCATGAGAGCAGGACATTCATGGTATTTATGGTCTTATTTGATTGGAGACACAATGCATGAGAAAACCAGATAACCAGACAACCAGGTAACCTACAGAGCAGATGCCAATAGAAAATCAATGAACTAAAGCCATAATTTTGGATCCGGTCCAGTGACCGAAAAAGAGACCGCGGCTGAGTCTGTCAGGATAAGGGCGGAGGTATGATGCAAAAATGATACAAAAATGATGCAAAGATGATGCAGGGCTGCAGTATAATAAGCATCTGCACAGCACGTGTTGCATTCCCCATGCTCTGAGCCGGACCGGAAAGCTTAAGTTTTCCAACGCCTGTCTATGGAGCAATATATGGGACATAAATGGAAGAGCAGATAGAAGATTGGGACATATTGGGACAGTTTAGAGGAGCGTCTTACAAATGAAACCTGCATATAAGTATTTAAAATATTTATTATGTATCGTGGATACCTGCTGTTTGATATCTTCCATTTTATTCGGAGTACAGATTATGGAAGGTTGGAAGCAACTGCACGCCAAAGAACAGCAACAAAGATAACGGTGGAAATCACAGGAAGGATATTTTATGGTACAAAGGAATCTGTTTATCACGATAATGACTATATTAAACCTTGCCCTGCAGATTGCCGTGCCGCAGGATGACATGCTCTCAACAGCCGGCCAGATTGAAAATATCAGCCTGAATAATACATGGAGAAGAAGCGATCTGTCTTGGGAGGAATGGCCGGATTATTATTATTTTACGAACGCTCAACAGGGACATTATAATCTCACACTGGAATATACGGTAGCTTTTATAATAAAGGATTATGTATCAGAGGTGGAACTGAACAGCGAGGAGTGGGAACTAAAGAAGATATACTTCTGTGAAGGTGTACACCAGGCCTTTGTAGAATCGGCATCCGGCAATGAACTATACATTGCTTTTGTGGATGGGATTGACCAGTATGATTATACTGTTATGGCTGACATTCGGAGAGGAGACGGTGCAGACATAATTTTGCATGATGGAAAATACTCATATAATTCTATGTTGGAGTGGCATTCTTATAAAAACTGGCTGGATGACGGAAAGCATATAGAAGATGGTTATAGATTAAAAATTAAGTCTGAGATACATGATTCCATCTATGGCAATGGCACTTTTTATGCGTTATATGATTATCTGAAAAGAACGGGGAACAACAGGTTGAGCGGTTGGGAAGCAGATGATAATGACAGCTACATAGGAAGAAATGGCTGCATTGCGGCTGTAACATGTCGTAATGGCATGCAAACGATTCCTTTGATTGTGGATGTGGCAAATAAGACCTATGCGGTAGTGGGACAGAAGAATCTATGTGACTGCAGAGGAGATACAGGGGAATAGCTTAAAGGAAATCATCAGAGGAGTAAGGATTAGTATGATTTTGGTTTGCATTGTTTTTATAGTTTGGATTTCGGTATTATATTCTGTGTTAAAGAGTAATGACAGAGAGAATAAAGACATAACAGGAGAGGAATATAAAAAAACGCGATCCAGGGCACAGGTTATTTTTAAGTTCATGATTAACATGATATTGATTTTTTTATTATTAATGGCGTTGTTGCTGCTGGCTGCGATGAGTCCAGTGCAGTGGGCAAATCCGAAACAGTTCAATGAAAATACCGTGGATCTAATCAGAGTGTTTGCTTTATCAGGATTTTTAGTCAATGCAGTTTTGATATGGCAAAACAAACAAAATAAGAAAGTTATCTGTCTTGTGCTGGTTACCAGTCTTTATATGGCATACAAGGTCGTCAGGACTTTCCTTATTTTTTAGAAATAGAAAAATGCAGATTGAACAAGGTCTAAGGGCAAACCTGAACTCCTGTACACTGCCACCCCTGAACTGTGACATCGTTTGAGAATGGATGTGTTGATATGGAGCGTTATTTAGAATGTGAGAGGACAAAATATAAAATATGAAATTTGCAAAAAGAATTTGTAAGACAGCCATTTGGATGGTGTGCATCTATTGGCTCATCTCATGTTTTACCCCTAATCTTCTGAGCCGGATCGGTAAGCTTCAGGCATTTGACCTGAATCACGTAAAGGAGAGCAGGGGGGATCATCCTGAGTGGGAATGGCCCGGGGCATTGGACACATCAGGTTCAATGAGTTTGTGTTATAAGGGGGAGTATTTGAAGGAAGATATAGTAGATATATCGTTGTGGTTTCAACATAATAGCAATGATATCAGTATATGCAGCGGGAGATACAACCAGAGAAAGCCACAGGAGAATGATAAAGAAACAGTCGAAACTGTACATGAGGAAAATGAACAGTGGGACAAAAGGATCTATGTGACTGCAGAGGAGCTGCAGGGGAATATTTTAGGATACACCCTGATCAGAATGCCGCCGAATCCGGCAAACATGTATTTTGAGCGGGATATGCCATATTTATTAGAGGAAGGTATGGTCGGGAAAGGCATCTATATTTCTGATTATGTATGTGAGACGGAGGTTTTTCTCGGGAATATCTTAAAGGAAGTCATCAGGGGACGTGGTGTGGTCAACGGCGAATACAGGCAGTATTTTACGGAATATGCGCTGCAGCAGTTAGAGGATGAAGATTGGAGCCTTCTGGACGAAACATGGCAGGCCGATCCGTATGCATATGACAGAACCTATAGGATCAGTCCGGTATCCGGTGGGGGATACCAGTTTTACTATTTATTTTTTCCAGAGAAAGATAAAGGGGCAACGGAAAGGGCGCACAATGTAGAAATCACACTTTATCTTGATGATCATGGAAAGATCTGCGGGATACAGACAGATATCCTTACAACAGCGACAGAAGAAACCGGCATGGAAAAGTATATCAACACAGAAGGTTTGTTTGATGATACTTACTGCGAACATGTGATTCTGGCCGGCAGCCCACGTAAAGAACCGATAGTATGGGATTTTGAGCGGTATTTCAGGAAGTTCATCCCTCCTGCTGAGAGGTATGAGCAGTACAATACAGGCCTTTTGGAATCTGCCTGCATCAGTGACAGTGCGGAAAACCTGGCGGATATTTTTCTGCATGTCATAGCGGACAGAAGAGCGGATGCAGAAAGATATGTAAAATGGTTTGGAGATGATAATTCCTATCAGGCTTTTGCCGATATGGACTGGGAATCGCTGGAAGAGGGATGGACTGCAGATGAAGAGTATGACTGCTTTTTTGTAGACAGCATCTATGATCTTGGCTATGCGGGATTCCGGTATTATTTTTATCCTGACTTGAAAGTTATGAATATGGACAGAGCGAAGATGGTTATGATTGACTGTAATGTCAGTGTTGTGGACGGACAGATTTATTATGCGAAAGTAGATTTTGTCCCGATCACGGCAAAGGGGATTACGGGAACGAAACAAAAACTGTCGGGGGACAGGACGCTTGTGATCAACAAAGGGAGCGCGCCTGCAGGAAAGGAGAAGGTGGCAATCCCTGTGATCGACAGACCGTCTTGCAAAAGACAGGGAGGGTGTTCATGCTGCCTTATATGCAGTCGATGGTTTTTTGAATGATGGATGGAAAGCGGACAGGGCGTATGACTGCTTTTTGATAAAGGACAATGAAGTGGCAGGCTGCCTGCACCTGCAATACTATTTTTATCCTCAGACAACAGACGAAAGGCAGAGCCGAACGCTGGTCATGGATGTATACTTGTCGGAAGAGGGAATCGAACACATGAAGATCAACGAATTACATATAAGACGGAAAGCATAGTATCAGTACTTTACAGAACGGGGAAGGTAAAGACAGTGCAAAGAATTGCATATAGGATAATACTTTTAATCGGTCTCAGCTCCGTGGATTTTTTAGGACGAGCGACCAGAAGGACATCACGATGATAAGCAGTAAGGATATCCTGAACCAGAAGGGCTTTTTAGGGGTAACAATGAAGGACAAAGTGACAAGAGGAGTGCATTATGATAAAAATAATGAAGATCCTGCTGCATATCGGAGCCGGGATAATGCTGTCCGTTTTTATCTATAGATATGGGGAAGCAGCTGACAGCCATCTGGCTGAAATGACGGAAGTTGAGAAAGATGTCCTGCCAAACAGAAGTAACAACGATGAAGTGTGGAATATGACAGAGGATGCGGAAAACGTTATTGGTGAGATAGAGATTTTAGAAAAATCAATGTATGTAGAAGAAGAAATCGCATCCATGGATGGATGGATCGTAACAAAATATTTGAAATACCCTTATTTTACAGGGGGAAGTAAAAAAGTGACTGACAGAATAAATGAGCAGATATTTCAGACGGTCATGCGTGAGAATATGGCTGTAGAGGATTGGGTTACTTATATAGAGATGACGTATGAAATTACATTTAAGGATGAACAATATCTGAGCATTCTTCTGGAAGGGAATGTAAGCAGAGGCGGCGGATATGGCGAATATAGCCGGGGAATGAATTTTGACATGGAGAGCGGTGAACTCCTTTCCATGGAGGATATCTGTGAATGGACATTGATTCAGGAAGCAGTAAAAAAGGATAATTTATCTGTGCAGGTAGGAAGCCGTGATATATGGCTTGATGGGGAACAAAAAGAAGAGTATCTGAAAACAGACTTTATGGATCTTTTCAAAGAGAATTCTTATCTGAGAACAGATAAAAATCGCTTTTTTATACGGGATGGGTATTTGGTCTTTATTGCGCCGCCGCTGCCCTCTTTTAAAGGAGATACTTATGTAGATCTGGAGATTGCGTTATATTGTCCGGAACACTTTTTTGTGATATAATAAAGCATACAAAGGAGCGTATATGAAAGAGACAAAGATACAATGGCATCCCGGTTTTGTGGCGGCGATGAATCTGGAGTTTGCCAGGAACAGACAGGGACTGATCTTTGAAAAAGAATATAATCTGAACACAAAACCGCTGGAGATCGACCTGCTGGTGATCAAGAAGGAGGCGTCCGTCAGGATTGAGAATGAGATCGGTATCCTGTTCAGGGGACATAATATCATGGAGTACAAATCACCGGACGATGCGCTGGATATTGATGCTTTTTACAAAGCGGGGGCCTATGCCGGCCTGTATAAGTCATACGGGGAACGGGTGGATGCAATCAGGGCAGATGATGTGACGGTATCGCTGGTGCGGGAGGCAAGACCGGATGGCCTGTTTGCGTATTTCAGGGAGCATGGTTATGTCACATCAAATCCCTATCGCGGGATATACTATATTGAAGGAAACGTATTGTTCCCAACGCAGATCATTGTTACAAAAGAACTGGATGAGGTATCCCATATCTGGCTTGGTTCTTTATCCGATCGGATGGAGAAGGAGAAGATGGTCAGATTGATAGAAAGTGCCGAGAAACTGACAGGGAAGGCAGAAAGAGAGTTTGCAGATTCGGTTTTGGAAGTAAGCATAGGAGCAAATAAACAGGTCATAGAAGAATTGATGGGAGATGGTAAAATGTGTCAGGCATTACTGGAGATCATGGAGCCGCACCTGCTGCTCAGAGAAAAAGAAGGAATGGAAGAAGGCATTAAAGAAGGCATTAAAGAAGGCATCAAAGAAGGCATTAAAGAAGGTATTAAAGAGGGTATCAAACGTGGCATTAATGAAGGTATCAACGGAACGGTGGATACTTTGAGAGCGTTTGGACATGGAGATCTGGAAATAAAAAATGCGATCATGCAGAGATATGCCCTTTCTGAGGAAGAGGCAGAGGGATATTTGTATCAAAAGTCATAATACAGCATGTCATCTGCGTCTGTATTGGGAGTGGATAACATAGATGAAAAAACGACAGAGGTTTCATAAAGAAATTGTACACGAAAAGATTTTTCTCAGTTTTTATTTTGACAGCATGTGTGAGTCTGTTGTATCAGTTGAACCTTTTGCATGAAAACGAAAAAATGTTTTTGTGCAGGGCAGTGCCGGAAGGATACGAGGCGGTTCTGTTTGGAAAAGGGAATAAGGCAGTTTTTTCAATGGTTTATCCAGAAGAACCGGGAATTGTCAAGATAGCGGAAGATATTCTGGAGATTAGCGTGAGTACAGGGAATCCAAGTCGATATGTATTTTATTTTGACAGACAGCGGTCTATAATATCAGAAACCTTTTTTAATCCTATACTATTTGATAACAAGTATGTCGCTTATATGAAAGATGATAGATTGATCTTGGCGGATATCTTTCGCGAAGGGATATTAGAGTTGGAAATCGTAAGAGATTTCAGCGAAATGGCAGATCCTGTTTCAGCAATTATATCGGTGGAAATGCTGGAGGGTGGGGAAATTCTATTGCAATATTATCAAGGAGAAGACATGGAGATAATGTCGGAGATGATCGAGCCAATGGAAACAGCGCATGTAAAGCAGGACGAGATAGCATCATGTCCTTTCGGACGGTTGGGCCGCAAACTGTAGCCGAGAGGGAGCGGCTGGAGAAGATGGTCAGATTGATAGAAAGTGCCGAGAAACTGACAGGCAAAGCGGAAAGAGAATTTGCAGACTCGGTTTTGGAAGTAAGCATAGGAGCAAATAAACAGGTCATAGAAGAATTGATGGGAGATGGTAAAATGTGTCAGGCATTACTGGAGATCATGGAGCCGCACCTGCTGCTCAGAGAAAAAGAAGGAATGGAAGAAGGCATTAAAGAAGGCATTAAAGAGGGCATTAAAGAAGGTATTAAAGAGGGTATCAAACGTGGCATTAATGAAGGTATCAACGGAACGGTGGATACTTTGAGAGCGTTTGGACATGGAGATCTGGAAATAAAAAATGCGATCATGCAGAGATATGCCCTTTCTGAGGAAGAGGCAGAGGGATATTTGTATCAAAAGTCATAATACAGCATGATTCATCTTACAAAAATTTTATTGAGCAATTCGGCGTGCCTTTATCCTGTTATTGGGAGATGAGGGACGCCGTTTTTTCTGCGGTCATCTGCGTCTGTATTGGGAGTGGATAACATAGATGAAAAAACGATGGCGCGATGTAAAATGATACAAAAATGATGCAAAGATAATACAAAAATGATGCAGAGACGCGGTAGAATATAACAGGAACGGTACACGGGAATAGGGAATGGAGGAGTGCGGTTATGATACGGACAGAGTTTATGATGATTACGATTTCAATGCTGTGTCTTGAAATATTGATGGCTTTAGCTCCGGAGAAAATCAATACTGCCGTAATCGCAGATGAAACAAACACAGTGGAAACGCTGTGGCGGGAATGTGAGTTAACATGGGATGAGGTGCCCGTGGATGGATATTTTGTGAATGCATATCAAAGGCACTATAATCATTGCTGGGAAGATTATGCGGCATATATCGTAGTGGACTATGCGTCGTCTGCCGGACTGGAGAAGGAACAGTGGGAATTAAAGCAGATATATCATTTAAGAGACGACATTTATCAGGTTTATACGGAATCAGACAGGAAAAATGAGTTGTATATGCTGTTTGATACGTCGGATGCAGAGCCTGACTATATTGTAGCAGCAGATATCCGAAAAAACGGAGAAGAGGAAGCGGGATTCTGGAATGACGAATATTCTTATAGTTCTATGCTGGAATGGTACTCTTATGAGAAATGGTTTGACGGAGAAGCAGATATGAAAGAACGCATCAATATGGATATGATCGGGGATCTATATGGTTCTGCGTATGGGAATCACAGTTATTATGCGATATTTGATTATCTTGACAGATCTGGTGAAGCTAAGGATATTCTCTGGGAAATAGATGAGAATGCCTCTTATGTGGGCAGAAACGGAGAGATTGCATGTATGACCTGCATTGTAGGAACCAGGAAGGTTAGCCTGTTCCTTGACATATGGAATAAACGTTATGCAGTGTTAAAATGAGATGGCGTTTTCAGGCAGAGCAGAAGAGTGTAAACTGTCGGCTTAAATGCGGGCGACCGGATGTGCAGGGTTTTTGATATGAGTGGAAGATATGAGAAATACATTATTGTTCAGGCAGATTTATAACGGGAACCTTTCGCATAAAAGCGAAAAATATTTTTATGCGATGATACGACAGAATTGTATCAACAGCTTTTACAGAGTGCACAGTTAGATTGGGAGTGGGTCATCAGATTTATATTGACGAAGAGGGAAAAAAGAGTTATAGAAGGCGCTTTTCAAAAGATCACGGCTTTCCATGAGGCAAGAGCGGCGGTAAGCATGAGCAACAGCTGGGGTTTTATTGATACAGCGGGCAAGGGTGTGATAGAATGTCTGTATGAGAAGGAGGGTTGTTTTAATGAAGGTTATGCCGCAGTCAGAAAGGACGGCAAATGGTTTCACATGTATGTTGGTGAATTTCATGATGGACGGGCCTTTGTTACGGATGGACTGCCATGTATCATAAATGATAAGGGCGAGTTTGTCTTTGATGGTGCCAATTCCGGATAGAGACAAGTGATTTTGGATCCCTGCCGTGAGGTTGACAGGCGGTCAATATAATGCAGAGGTATCAGAAATCTGGCACATATGGAGTATGGGGGATAACGGATATGTTTTCAAAAAAACTGCTGCTAAACACTTTTGGAGCAAAGATAAAACCTTATGGGTTTGAGTTTGCCGGATATGTAGACCGAAGATATACGTTCAGCAGGACGGCAGACGGGACGGAACAGACCTTTGTGATACAAAGGGATCCGGGGAAGGTATTCCAGCTGCTGATGGATACGCATGTGGGACGTGTTTGGGAGATTGACGAGATATTCTGGGATCTCGACTATCATTCTTATGAAAACGGCGAGGAACTGGAGAATATCCTGAACATTCTGGGAGACCATGTGGTGAACAGGGTCATCCCCAGGCTGGCGGAACTGAGCATACCGAAAGTGGAGTATGTGGACATGATCACAGATGAGATGTATGCGCAGTTGATGCAGGAACGTGAGGAACTGCAGCAGCGCTTCCTGCTGCGGAATGGGATTGCAGCGGATCAGGGTACTGATGTGGTCATGGGCAGCCTGCTGCGGGAAATGGAGCAGATAAAGGGGCTTCCTTTCCGGGAAACGATTGAGACGCAGTTAGAACTGGCGGCCGTGTACGGCTATATCATCCTCTGTACTGTCGGTGGCGAATGGGTTTTGAAGTGGAGATCGGTAGAGATTGCCCACTGCGCGTTTTCGGATGAAAGGAACACCCCTCTGAGAGCGGTCAGCGAATGCTGTCAGAAGGGAGGGGGAGCAGCGCTGGCTGAACAATATATGGCGCTGATAAAAAAGCACAGGGAGAATGTTGCGCGTGAACGGCGGAAGTATGGCGATCACTGGGAGCCGCCCATGACATCGAGAGAGATAAATGAGGGCATCATGAGTGAAAGGATCATAAAGAATGTCCTGATAAAGCGGCTGGAGGATCTGGGTTTCTATTTTAGTTTTGAAGCCGGGCGTGAGTGGTGGATGAGAAGAAGTCCGGATCAAAAGGAACTGGGGATAAGGATCGAAGAGGAAGCATGTCGTCGTAAAACATTTTTTATTGTGCTCTATACGATAGTAGATGGATACATAGGAGAATGTATGTACAAGAGATTCTTCTTTTATGAGGACGAAAAGGAACTTTGCAGCCAGCTGGAACAGGCAGGGGACGAGATCAGGGAAGCAATCCGGGAGGACCGGCGGATAGCAGACATTGACAGCAGGAGCAATAGATGCCATACCACGGACGAGATGGAAGAGCGTTTCCGGACCGGGAGGGCAGTGTTGGCCGGGAACTTCTGGAAGAGGAATGGATTGGATAGCACATCGAAAGAAGAGGATATCCTGCATTGCATCGTAAAAGAGATGGACAGCATAGCAAATGATGACTTCAAAAATGATCGGGAACGAATGCTAGCTTCTTTCAGGGCTAACCAGGAACAGCTCATGGAGCTTGCAGCAGCGTACGGGGAACTGATCGTGAGGGAGATCGGAGGAAGCTGGTCAGTGGATGAGGAATGGCGTATGACGCACAGGGGTTCATTTTTGCAGGATGTGCCGGTAATGAACAGAGTTCCTTTACCGGGAAATCTGATCCAGTGTTGGGAGTATGGCGGAAGTGAGAGGCTTCTGTGGCAATATCAGGAATATAAATGGGTCTATGGAGAATGGCGGAGGCTCTGCCAGCTGGCGGGCATAGAGGTATAGGCGGCTGGCTTGATGCTATACAGGTTTTTTGGGTTCTGCGGAACAAGATATGCGCTTTCCGGGCAGAAAAGAAACAGGAGGACGGGAAATTGTCACTTCAATTTTACTTCGGGGCATCCGGCTCCGGCAAGAGCAGGCGGCTGCATGAAGATATCATACAGGCATCGAAGCGGCATCCGGAAACGGACTATCTGCTCATCGTACCGGATCAGTTTACCATGCAGACGCAGATGGATCTGGTGGTGGAGCATTCCAGTCATATCATCATGAATATTGACGTTCTGAGCTTTGGCAGACTGACGCACCGTATACTGGAGGAGGTGGGCTGTGAGGATGTGCCGGTGCTTGATGATACGGGCAAAAGCCTGGTGCTGCGCAAGGTGGCGCAGCAGTGTCAGGGGCAGCTTAAGGTGATGGGATCCCATCTGCATAAGATCGGCTATATTCATGAGGTGAAGTCGGCCATATCTGAGTTCATGCAGTACGGTATCGGCCTGCAGGAGATGGAGCAGCTGACCGAGTATGCCAGATCCCGCGGGGCGCTGTATCATAAACTGCAGGATCTTGGTGTATTGTACCGGGCTTTTGTGGAGTATATCCATGAGAAATTCATCACGACGGAGGAAACGCTGGACAGGCTTAAGGAGGCACTCCCGCGCTCCGGGATCATCCGAAACAGTGTGATCGCTTTTGACGGGTTTACCGGTTTTACGCCGATCCAGAACCGGGTGATACAGGAGCTGATCCGGCTGGCGAAGAAGGTGATCGTCACTGTCACCATCGACGACAGGGAGAATCCTTACCAGATGGATGGGGAGCATAAACTTTTTCACCTGAGTAAGAAGACGGTATCCGATCTGCGCAGGCTGGCCGGGCAGGTGGATGTGGCGGAGGATGAGGCAGTGTGGTGTGCAGGGCGTCCTGAGGGCAGGTTGCCGCGGTTCGTGGACAATGCGGAGCTGTCGCATCTGGAGCGGAATCTGTTCCGTTATCCGTCGCAGGTGTATGAGCAGGAGGTACACAGCCTTTGTCTGTTTGAGGCGTCAACACCGAAGGAGGAGATTCGGCAGACCTGTATCGCGATCCGGAAGCTGCTGGCAGGAAGTACGGGCCTGCATTATCGTGATATCGCCGTGGTGACGGGGGATATGGGAGCCTACGGCAGTCTGGCGGAAGAGGAGTTTGCGAAGTTTGGCATCCCCATTTATCTGGATCATACGAGAGGAATCCTGCGCAATCCTTTTGCGGAGTATATCCGGAGCGCGCTGCGGATCGTGCTGCAGGATTTCAGCTATGAGGCGGTGTTTCATTATCTGCGCACGGGTCTGACGGGATTTGCGTCGCAGGATGTGGACCGGCTGGAGAATTATGTCCGCAGGTTCGGTATTCATGGGCGGAAAAGATGGCAGGATATCTTTATCTATAAGGAAGACGGCAGGAAGGGGGAAGAGGCGGCGCTTGCACAGCTGGCGCAGTACAATGTGATGCGGGAGGGTCTGCTGATGCAGCTTGCGCCGCTGCTTGCGCCGGCGCAAACGGCCGGGGATCTGGTGCAGGCTCTCTATCAGTTTCTTGTACACAACGAGCTGCAGCAGAAGCTGAAACACTATGAACTGCAGTTTAAAGAGCAGGGGGATCTGGCCAGAGCCAAAGAGTATGGTCAGATCTATGCGCTGGTGATCGACCTTCTGGATCAGATCTACGGGCTGCTGGCCGGGGAGAAGATGGAGCGCAGGGAGTTTGCGGATATTCTTGATTCGGGGCTGACGGAGATCAGTGTAGGCACGATCCCCCAGAATGTGGACCGGGTGCTGGTGGGGGATATCGAGCGGACCCGCTTAAAGCAGGTGAAGGTGCTCTTTTTCCTGGGAGTGAATGACGGCAATATTCCGAAGGGGGCCGCAAACGGCGGGATCATTTCGGATATCGACAGGGAATTTCTGCGGGAATCGTCGCTGGAGCTTGCGCCGTCTCCCAGGCAGCAGATGTATATTCAGCGGCTGTATCTGTATCTGAATATGACGAAACCCTCCGAGCGGCTGTATCTGTCCTATGCCAAGGTGGGAAATGACGGAAAAAGTCTGCGGCCGGCCTATCTGGTGGATCTGGTGCAGAAGCTCTTTCCGGCGCTGCAGGTCAGGACGCCGGAGCAGGACCCGCTGGAAGAGCAGGTTGTGTGCGGCAGGGACGGTATGGGGCTGCTGGCGGATATGCTGCGGGATTATGCCTGCGGCAGGATATCGGAGCAGTCCAGACGGCAGACGTATACCTTTTACCACAGTTATCAGAACAGAGAGCAGTATCGGGATACGCTGGATAAGCTGATCAGGACGGCATTTTACCGCTACCGTGATACGCCGCTGTCCGGGATGGTGACAAGGGCGCTGTACGGAACCATGCTGCAGAACAGTGTCAGCCGGCTGGAGCGGTATGCGGCCTGCGCATACGGGCATTTCCTGCAATATGGGCTGGCGCTCGGAGAACGGGATGAATACAGCTTCCGGGATGTGGATATGGGGAATGTTTTCCACGGCGTCCTGGAGCTTTTTGCCGGGAAGCTGGAAGAGCATGGCTACAGCTGGTTTGACTTTCCGGAGGATACGGCGGAGAAGATGGTCTCGGAAGCGATCGAGGCTTATGCGGCTTCTTACGGGGAGACGATCCTGTACAGCAGTGCCCGCAACCGGCATCTGATCGGGCGGATGGCCAGGATTCTTAAGCGGACGGTGCTGACGCTGCAGAGACAGCTCCGGAAGGGCGCTTTTGTGCCGGAGAAGTTCGAGATGTCCTTTTCCATGATCGAGGATCTGGAGTCCCTGAATATTGCGCTGAATGAGCAGGAAAGGATGCGGCTGCGGGGCCGCATTGACCGGGTGGACACCTGTGAGGCGGAGGATACCGTCTACGTGAAGGTCATAGATTATAAATCCGGCAGCCGGAAGTTCGATCTGGCGGCGCTCTATTATGGGCTGCAGCTGCAGCTGGTAGTCTATATGAATGCGGCGGTGGAGATGGAGCGGAAGAAGCATCCGGATAAAAAAGTCGTTCCGGCGGCGATGCTGTACTATCATATTGACGATCCGATGGTGGAAGACGGGGAATCCATGACACCGGAGCAGATCAATACCAGACTGCTGCAGGATCTGAAAATGACCGGAATAGTCAACGAAAATGACGAGGCTGTCAGACTGCTGGATCAGGAATTTACAGCCAAGTCGGATATCCTGCCGCTGGAGCGGAAAAAGGACGGATCTTTCTCGGCCAGATCAAGTGTCATAAAGGAGGACGACCTGCAGGTTGTTTCGAGTTATGTCAACCAAAAGATCCGTGAGCTGGGCAGCGGGATCCTTGATGGTACTATATCGGTCAATCCCTATGAGCAGGGCGCCGGCAATGCATGTACCTACTGCGCTTATAAGAGTGTATGCGGGTTTGACGGGCGGATCGAGGGGTATGAGATGCGGCGGCTGGAGCAGATGAGCAGGCAGGACGCGGTTGCGTGTATGCGCCGTGAACTGGAGACGGAGGAACAGGGAACCGGGAACTGATCGGGAGGAAATATGGGAATATCGTTTACGAAGAAGCAGCAGGAAGTGATTGATGCCAGAGGGTGCAACCTGCTTGTGGCGGCAGCGGCAGGATCGGGCAAAACAGCGGTGTTGGTGGAGCGGATCGTGAAGATGGTGAGTGACGGGGCGGATCCGGTGGATATTGACAGGCTGCTGGTGGTGACCTTCACGAACGCGGCGGCGGCGGAGATGCGGGAACGGATCAGCAGGGCCTTGAATGACAGGCTGGCGGCGGATCCGGAGAACGAGCATCTGCAGAGGCAGGTGACGCTGCTGCACAATGCCAGGATCACGACGATCGACAGCTTCTGTCTTTTTGTGCTGCGCAATCAGTTTCATACGATCGGTTTGGACCCGGGCTTTCGGATCGCCGAAGAAGGAGAGGGGAAGCTGATGCGGCAGGAGGCGCTGGAGGCGGTGCTGGAAGCAGGCTACGCGGCGGGAGAAGCGGGATTTCTGCGCTGCATGGAGTATTTCAGCTGGGGCAGCAGGGATACGGCAGTGGAAGAGATCGTGCTGAAACTCTATGATTTCGCCATGAGCACGCCTTTTCCGGAGCAGTGGCTTACACAGCGGAAGCAGGATTACCTGGTGGCAGGCAGTCCGCATTCGGAGGCAGGGGATTTGGAAGCGGCGGTTGTGTTCGAAGAAATGGACTGGGTGCGGGAACTGATGCGGCAGACCCGGCTGATCCTGCGGGGCTGTGCGGAGAAATTGACCGATGCGGTCCATATGTGCGAAGAGGCGGACGGCCCATACATGTATGGTGTTTTGCTGGAGCGGGAGAAGGAGATGGTAGAAGGTCTTCTGCAAAAGTGTGAGCAGGAAGGGCTGCAGGACGGCGGTTATGACCTGCTCTGTGCGGCTTTCGGAGCAGTTAAGTTTGACAGGCTGCCGTCTAAGAAAGACGATACGGTTTCTGCCTTGAAACGGGAAGTGGTGAAGGGCATCCGCACGGAGGTGAAGGAACAGCTGGGCGATCTGCAGAAGCGTTTCTTTTTTAAGACCAGGGAGCAGGTGCTGGGGCAGATGGAGATCTGCCGGGAGGCCGTAGAGGCGCTGGTGGATCTGACGCTTGCGTTTAAGGAAGCCTTCGACGCGAAGAAACGGGATAAGAACATTCTGGACTTCAATGATATTGAACATTTCGCCCTGTCGATCCTTGTGCGGAGGGACGGGGAAGGAAGATGCGTGCCGACGGAGACGGCGCTGGAATACCGCAGTCATTTTCATGAGATATTGATCGACGAGTATCAGGACAGCAATCTGGTACAGGAGTATATTCTGTCCTGTATCTCCGGTGAGGAGGAAGGCAGATACAACCGCTTTATGGTGGGGGACGTGAAACAGAGTATCTATAAGTTCCGTCTGGCAAGGCCGGAGCTGTTTCTGGAAAAATATGCGGAATACGGGAACGCGGATAAGCAGGAAGGACAGCGCGCAAATGCACGGAAGATCGACCTGCATCAGAATTTCCGGAGCCGAGGGGAAATCCTGAATGTGACCAACCGGGTCTTTGAACAGATCATGGGGCAGGATGTGGGCGGCATTGTCTATGACGATCTGGCAGCTCTGCATCCGGGCGCGGTGTATCCCGTGCAGGAGAGCGGTGCGCCGGAAGGAGGCTGTCTGGCGGAGCTGCTGCTTTTTGAGGCCGGTGAGAGGCCGGATGAACTGAGCGGCGAGGAGAACCAGGGAGGCGGGAAGCCGGCGGGCGCAGCAGGCAGCTATGCAGACGGCATGGAGAGCCCGGAGGTCGGGAAGCCGCGAAGCAGCGCCGGAAGGCAGCTGACAGTAAAAGAGCAGGAGGCCTATGGTGTGGCGGCAAAAATCCGGGAGCTGCTGCGGACATTTCGGGTGACGGACAAGGAGAGCGGGGAACTGCGCCGGGTATGCTACCGGGATATTGTCATATTGCTGCGGACGACGTCGGGCTGGGACGAGGTCTTTAAGCGGGTGCTGGAGGAAGAGGGCATTCCGGTGCATATGACATCACGGACAGGCTATTTCGCAGCGGGGGAAGTGCAGGAGCTGCTGCATTTTCTGCGGATTTTGGATAACCCGCTGCAGGATATACCGCTCTATGGTGTGCTGCATTCTTATCTGGGCGGTTTTGAGGAAGAGGAGATCGCGCTGATCCGTGCAGCTTTTCCGCAGGCGAAATATCTGTATGATGCGTTGCGGGCAAGTGCGGACAGCGCGCCGGAGCGGGCAGACGACGGGACGGACGGTGAAGAGGGTACGGGGCAGCGGGAGCAGCAGGCACATCCTCTGCCGCCGCAGCTTGTGAGGAAAGCGGAGCAGTTTCTGGCGCATATGGAACGTTTCCGGGGTATGGCGGTCTATCTGTCGGTACAGGAGCTTTTGCAGGTGATACTGCGGGAGACGGATTACCTGAATTATGTGGCGGTAAAGCCGGAGGGGGGCAGGCGGCGCGCCAATGTGGAGATGCTGCTGGTGAAGGCGGCGGACTACGAGAAGACGAGCTACTTCGGCCTGTATCATTTCCTGCGCTATATGGAGCAGCTGGAAAAGTATGAGGTGGATTACGGCGAAGCGGCACTGCAGGACGAAAATGCGGATGTTGTGCGCATCATGAGTATCCATAAGAGCAAAGGGCTGGAATTTCCGGTCTGTTTCGTGTGCGGTCTGGCGAAAAATTTCCAGACCAGAGATACGAGCGGGCATCTGGCGCTGGATATTGACGCCGGGATCGGTGTGGATTATGTCAAACCGGATCTGCGCGTATGCAGCAGGGATCTGCTCCGGAACGTGATCGCCGGCAAGATGAAGGCGGACAATCTGGCGGAGGAAATGCGGATTCTGTACGTGGCGATGACAAGGGCAAAAGAAAAGCTGATCCTGACAGGCACGCTCAAAGCGCCGGCAAAGACGGCGGCCTCCCTTCTGTCTGTCCGTTTCAGGAAGGATCTGTTGCTGCCCTATGATGTGCTGCTTGGCAGAGGGAGTTTTCTGGATCTGCTGCTCCATGCGCTGGCGAGGAACCGGTGCATGGACGACTTCTACCGCGCGTGCGGTTTGGAGCCGGAGAAACGGAATCCATTCTATGAGCAGGATATGAGTATCCGGGTGGTTCTGTCCGGCTGGGAGGATATCGCGGAAGAGAAGCTGGTGGAGACGGTCCGCATGGAGGAGCGCAGGAGGAGTCTCCTTCTTTCCGACCCGTCAAGGGATGTGGACGGGGTGCTCATGGCACGGCTGTCAGACAGCTTTGTTTACCATTATCCGTATGAAAATCTGCGGAATCTCTATACGAAGACTACGGTATCCGAACTGAAGATGGCGGGGATGCGGGAAGAGACGGACTTCTCCTTTCAGATGTATGAGGAGGAGACGGTGGTGCCTTATCTGCCCGGTTTTCTGGAAAAAGACGAGAGTGTCAGCGGTTCCATGCGGGGAAGCGCTTTCCATAAAGTCATGGAATTGTTTGATTTTACGAAATTGACCAAAGAAGTCAGCTGCGATGAGAAAGCGGTGGAAGCGCTGCTGAACCGTGAGCTGGAAGAGATGCGCAGCAGCGGCAGACTGTCAGAAGATTATTATGCGGTGATATCGGTGCCGAAGCTCAAAGCCTTTTTAAAAAGCCGGGTGGCGGTGCGGATGGGAGAGGCTGCGCGGGCGGGCCGGCTGCACAAGGAGCAGCCTTTTGTGCTGGGACTTCCGGCTGACCGTCTCAGTCAGGACTTCCCTTCGGAGGAGATGGTGCTGATCCAGGGGATCATAGACGTCTTTTTTGAGGAAGACGGCAGATATGTGCTGCTCGACTACAAGACCGATGCGGTAAAGACGGGGGAGGAACTGGCCAGACGCTATCATGTGCAGCTGGATTACTACGCGGAAGCGCTGGAGCAGCATTCCGGTTATCGAAATACAGAGAAGATCCTGTATTCCTTTAAGCTGGGCGAAGAGATTGTATTGGGGTAGCGCTGTGGTCTCCGGCATCCGGCCTATTGAAAAGTTGGTGAGAACATCCGGCCGATATTGCAATATATTCGTCATTTGTTATAATGTTTTAAGGGTGGAAAAGTGCTATATTATTTGTGACTATTCGTATGGGTATATGGGCATTTGATAAGAAATTAAGTTGACTGACAGGAAGATTGATCATGAAGATTACATTAAAAAGAAGACGTCTTTCATCGTCGCAGATCATCCTTTTGGGATTTCTGGGGGTGATCGCGTCGGGAACGATTCTGCTGATGCTGCCGTGGGCGCGGGCGGGTGCGGGAAGCGCTCCGTTTCTGGACGCACTGTTCACGGCTACTTCGGCCACCTGTGTGACCGGGCTGATTACCAACGATACGGCCACTTACTGGTCGGTCTTCGGGCAGACCGTGATCTTGTGTCTGATTCAGGTCGGCGGTCTGGGAGTCATTACCGTGGCGATCTTTATCACGAAGCTCTCGGGACGCAAGATCGGGCTGATGCAGAGAAGCACCATGCAGGAGGCGATCGCCGCGCCGCAGATGGGCGGTATCGTGCGGATGACAGGATTTATCCTGAAAATGGTGGTGGTCATAGAGGCGCTTGGCGCTGCGGCGCTGCTTCCGGCCATGATCCCGGAGTTTGGCATCGTCAGGGGAATCTGGTATGCGGTGTTTCATTCCATATCGTCCTTTTGCAATGCAGGATTTGATCTGATGGGGGTGAAGGAGCCGTATTCGTCTCTGACTTCCTATACGGGAGACGTGGCTGTCAATGTGATCGTGATGGTGCTGATCGTGGTAGGCGGTATCGGTTTTCTGACCTGGGATGATGTGAAGCGCAACCGCTTTCACCTGCGCCGCTACCGTATGCAGAGCAAGGTGGTGCTGACCGTGACCGCGGTGCTGATCGTGCTTCCGGCAGTCTTCTTTTACTGGAAAGAGTTCGGTATGCCGGGATGGGAGGATATGTCGGTGGGGGAGCGGATCCTTGCTTCCTTCTTCCAGTCGATCACAACCCGTACAGCAGGGTATAATACGGTGGACTTGACGCAGCTGACGCAGTCCGGCCAGATGATCATGATTCTGCTCATGCTGATCGGCGGCTCACCCGGTTCCACGGCGGGCGGTATGAAAGTGACCACGCTTGCCGTACTTTTTGCGACGGCGGTGGCGGTGTTTCGGCGCAGGCCCAACGCGCATATCTTCGGCAGAAGGATTCCGAATGACACGGCGCATTATGCGGCGACGGTGCTGATTCTGTACCTGAGTCTCTTTCTGGCGGGCGGCATCTTTATCGGCTGCGCGGAGAATATGCCGATCGTGCCGGCGCTGTTTGAGGCGGCGTCCGCTATCGCGACGGTAGGGGTTACGCTGGGGATCACACCGGATTTGTGTGCGGCGTCCAAGGTGGTGCTTATCATTCTGATGTTTTTAGGACGTGTGGGCGGCATGACGATTGTCTATGCGGCGCTTTCCACGAAGCATCCCTATGTATCAGAATTCCCGCAGGAGAAGATCATGGTAGGATAAAAGGAGAGTATATTCATTATGAAATCAATTTTATTGGTAGGGCTGGGACGTTTCGGCAGGCATATTGCGGAGAAACTTAACTCGTTAAATCATCAGGTGATGGCTGTGGACAGAAGAGAGGGACGGGTGGATGCGATCCTGCCTTTTGTCACCAATGCGCAGATCGGAGACAGTACCAACCCGGATTTTCTTGTGTCACTGGGCATCCGCAATTTCGACTTCTGCATCGTGGCTATCGGAGACGATTTTCAGAGTTCTCTGGAAACCACTTCCCTTTTAAAGGAGCTGGGGGCGAAGCTGGTCGTATCGAGAGCAGCCAGCGACGTACATGCGAAGTTCCTGTTGAAAAACGGAGCGGACGAGATTATCTATCCGGAGAAGCAGCTGGCGGACTGGGTGGCCATCCGTTACAGTGCGGATCATATTTTTGACTATATAGAGCTGGACGACGAACATGCGATCTTCGAGGTGCAGGTGCCCGGTGAGTGGATGGGGAAGACGGTCGGTGAGCTGGATGTCCGCAAGAAATATAATATCAATATCATGGGACTGAAGGAAAACGGCAAAATGAATCTGACTGTCACGCCGGACACGCGTATCACGGACAGACAGACCATGCTGGTGCTGGGGACGATGAAGCAGATTCAGAAGGTCTTCCATATCTGAGCACTTTGCCGTAAGGCGGCTGTCGAAAAGGAACAGGTATCAGTCTGGAAGGAAACTTCCATTATGTATTCAGGGTATTGCAGGCACAGCCGACAATATCCACGCAGAGGTAAATATGAAAAAAGCAGTCAGATATACAGCCATAATTTTGATCATCTTAGTGTTAATACTCGCAGGCTACGTGATCTACGTCTTCGCCGCCTATGAACGTCTTCCGGACAAATTGACTTTAGAAGTCAATAGAATCGAAGGGGAAGAAATGATGCTGGTTTCCGGGCAGCCCTATACGGTCATGACCTACAATATCGGTTTCGGCGCTTATCTGCCCGAATACAGTTTCTTCATGGACGGCGGCAAGTCGTCCTGGGGCAAGGATGCGGACAGTGTGACCGCCGCGGTCTGTGGAGCGGCAGGCGTCATCAACGACGCGGATCCGGATTTCGTGTTGCTGCAGGAAGTGGACAGGGACGGGACACGTTCTTATCACATTGACGAACTGGAGCTGGTGAACCGGTTTATGGAGGGATATTATTACACTTATGCGCAGAACTATGATTCCCCCTTCCTGTTTTTCCCGCCCTGGGAACCGCACGGGGAGAATAAGGCCGGCCTTGTGACGTATTCCGGGGCGAAGATCACAGAAGCCGTGCGCAGGAGCCTTCCCATATCGGAATCTTTCTCCCGGTTTGTGGATCTGGACCGTTGTTATGCCATCTCGCGGATACCGATGACGGACGGGAAAACGCTCTGCCTCTACAATATGCATATGTCGGCCTACGGCAGCAGCGACGAGATCCGCGCCGGGCAGCTTGCCATGCTTTATGAGGATATGCAGGCAGATTACGCGGCGGGAAATTACGTGATCTGCGGCGGGGATTTTAACCATAACCTGAAACCGGAAACTTCCGGGGACGCGCCGGAATGGGCCTATCCTTTTCCGCGGGAAAGCCTGCCGGAAGGGTTTCGGATGGCCATAGATGACGGCGGCGAAGAAGACGATGTGGCGCACAATACATGCCGCAGTGCCGATGAACCCTACAGCGAGGAGACGACCTATACGGTGACGCTGGACGGGTTTATCCTTTCCGATAATGTAACAGTGCAATCTTATCGGCATGTGGATACCGGTTATGCGTATTCAGACCACGACCCGGTGCTGATGGAGTTTATCCTGCAGTAAGACCAGGAACTTCTCATAAAAAAAGAGACGGCAGCCTGCTGTAGATGCAGCTGTTACCGTCTCTTTTCTTATGATTCTGACTGCGGTATCCTGTTTTTTTATCTTCCGTTCTTTATCTTGCGCCCTTATCGTAAATCTCTCCCAGCGCTTTGGGTGAATGATTCTTTTTACTGAAAAAGATCAGCATCAACAGCGTGAGCACATAGGGCAGTACCATCACCAGATCCTGATAGCTGCTGGGCATTTCCAGTACTTTTACCAGTTCGTAACCGCCGGAGCGGGCGAAGCCGAACAGCAGGCAGGCTCCCAGCGTGGGCATGATCTTCCAGTTGCCGAAGATCAGCGCGGCGATGGCCAGATAGCCGTAACCGGAGTAGATATTGGAAGAGAAGTTGGCCGAGATCGAGTAGGCAAAACAGATGCCGCCAAGTCCGGACAGCGCGCCGGAGGCCATAACGGCGATCAGGCGTACCCGGCTTACTTCGATGCCGGCAGCATCCACTGCATGGGGATTGTCGCCGCAGGCACGCAGATGCAGGCCGAATCTGGTCTTATACAGGATGTACCAGGCGATGACCGCGATAAAGGCAATGGCGATCTCAAAGGGGTACAGGTTCGTAAATACAGCGCCCAGCACGGGAATCTTCGAAAGCACCGGTACGGTGATGCGGGCAGATACGCCCAGCACGAACTTGTTGGAAGCCGCGCCGAAGATGCTGGCGTTGAGCTGCTTGGTTAGAAATTCTGTCAGCGCCATGGCCAGGATGTTGATCACCACGCCGCTGATCACCTGGTTGGCCTTGAATTTGATACAGAGCATGGCATGCAGCAGAGAAAAGAGCATACCGCCCAGAAAGGCAAAGACCATCGCCAGATAGAAGGGAACCGGCGAGTTGCCTACAAAATACTGTGCGATGCAGACTGCAAACAGCGCGCCGCAGAAGGCGCCGAACCCCTGCAGTCCCTCGATCGCCAGGTTGGTGATACCGCTTCGTTCGCAGTAGATACCGCCGATCGCCATGATGAACAGCGGAAGTGCGAAAGATAAGCCGTCTATGATAATCGTATTCATTGAAATTCCTCCATTCCGAGTCTCCTGCGGCAGGGGGCGGATTCCCCCGCCAAATTGATATGTTCTTACGGACGGTTACCTGTCGTCCTTCCAGCGGTTCACCTTGTACTTGACATAAGCGCCGCAGGCGGAGAACAGCAGGATGATACCGGTTATGGCGGAAGCGATCTCTGCCTGAACGCCGGAAGTGGAACTCATATAGGTGCTTCCCTTCGAGATGACCGTGATCAGGAAGGAAGAGAAGATGATGCCAATAGGAGAGCTGTTGCCGAGCAGGGCCACGGCGATGGCGTCGTAGCCTGTGCTGACCAGCACTTTGGGCTGTATGGAGGCAAAATACCCCAGATAATAGGTGACGCCTGCCAGTCCTGCAAATCCGCCGGAAAGCATCATGGCCAGTACACGGGTACGTCCCACCTGAATACCGGCATACTGTGCGGCGCGGATACTGTTGCCGACAGCCTTGATCTCGAAGCCGAGGGTTGTCTTGTTCATAACGAAGGCGGTGACGGCGATGCCGATGACGGCTACCAGAATACCCAGCGGAATGTCCATCTTGTAATCGCCCACCACTACGTCTACGAGGGTCAGCCGGCCGGCCTGTCCTACGTTTCTGGACTGGCGGGAGACGGGATCCACGTAGAAGGTGTTGATGAGAAAGCTGATCACATTCTGGAAGATATAGTTGAACATGATCGTGGATACGACCTCATTGATGTTAAAACGGTGTTTCAGGTAGCCCACCAGTGCGCCGGCCAGCGCGCCGATGACAAAGCCGGTCAGGACGACCAACGGCTTGGCGATCACTGCCGGAAGGTCGGAGTAACCGATGAGAATGGTAGCGGTGAAGCCGGCAGCCAGCATCTGGCCCGATACGCCGATATTGAAAAGACCCGCCTTCAGGGCGATCAGTACCGCCAGTGCCGCAAACAGCATCGGTGTCAGCGCGTTCAGGAAACTGGTGAAGTCCGTGATCATGCCCTTGTGTCCGGCATAGGAGGCTTTCGGCGCCAGGCCGGAGCCCTGCAGCAGATTGTAGTAAGCCTGCAGCGGGTTTTTGCCCAGAAGGGCGATCACCAGGATACCGAAGAGCAGGCTGAGCAGGATCGTAAAGACAGGGATCATATAATGCTGTCTTTTCTCATGCCCGATGGTCTGTAAGATTATTTTATGCAGGAAGTTATTCTTATTTTTCATCGTATCTGTTATACCTTTCCATGTCTGTTCGCATTCCTGTCGCCGACGCCCATCATAAACTCTCCGACCTCAGTCGGTGTCAGTGTCCTGGCGTCTGCGATCTTCTGGATCGCGCCGTTGTAGATCACGCCGATGGTGTCCGCCAGATTCATGACCTCATCCAGCTCCAGAGAGATCAGAAGGATGGCTTTGCCCTTGTTGCGCTCGTCCACGATCTGTTTGTGGATATTCTCGATGGCGCCGATATCCAGACCGCGGGTAGGCTGAACGAAGATCGTGAGAGAGGAATCCAGTTCGATTTCTCTGGCGATAATGGCCTTCTGCTGGTTGCCGCCGCTCATGGAACGGACGACGGTGTCATTGCCCTGGCTGCTCCGGATATCATATTTGTCGATCAGGGTCTCGCCGTATTTCGTGAATGCATCCGTATGTACCACGCCCTTTGTGGAAAAGGGTTCTTTGAAATAGCTTTTGAGAGCCAGGTTATCGGACAGTGTAAAGTCCATCACCAGCCCGACATTGTGCCGGTCTTCCGGAATATAGGAGAGGCCTGCAAGATTCCGTCTGCGGATGGAATACGAAGTGATGTCCACGCCGTTCAGGGTGATGGCGCCGGCGGCGGGTTTCATCAGCCCGGCGATGGCGTCGGCCAGCTCGATCTGTCCGTTGCCGGATACGCCGGCTACCACGAAGATCTCACCCTCCCGCACGGAGAAGGAGACATCCTTTACGACTTCATACCGGTCTTCGTTCCGGACGGTCAGATGTTCTACGCGCAGGACTTCTTTGCCGAATCTGGGTTCCGGCTTGTCCACGGTAAAACTGACTTCACGGCCCACCATCAGATTGGCCATGGTCCGGGTATCTGTCTCGGCTACATTTAAAATGTCGATCAGCTTTCCGCGGCAGAGGATAGCGCAGCGGTCGGCGATCTTCTTGATCTCTTCGAGTTTGTGTGTGATCAGGATGATGGTCTTGCCGTCGTCCCGCAGGCTGCGGATGATCTCCAGCAGGAATTCGATCTCCTGGGGTGTCAGCACGGCGGTCGGCTCATCGAAGATGAGGATCTCCGCTTCCCGGTAGAGCATCTTAAGGATCTCTACGCGCTGCTGCATGGATACGTTGATCTGCTCGATCACCTTCGTGGGATCCACCTCCAGGCCGAACTTGCGGGAGAGAGCCAGAATATCTTCATTGGCCTTCTTCAGATCCACAGAGGGAAAAAGGCCCAGAGTCTTCTTCACAGGCTCCATGCCCATGATGATATTCTCGGCGATCGTGTAGTTGCTTACCAGTTTAAAGTGCTGGTGTACCATACCGATATTCAGTTTTGTCGCGTGGTTGGGAGACTGAATCTTCACTTTCTCACCGCGGATGATGATCTCACCCTCGTCCGGCTCGTACATGCCGAAAAGCATACTCATCAGAGTAGACTTGCCGGCGCCGTTCTCCCCCAGAAGTGCGTAGATCTCGCCCTTTTTGATCTGGATGGACACGTCATCATTGGCTACGATCCCGGGAAAACGCTTCGTGATATGATTCATCTCAATAATGTAATCTGACATGCGCTGCCCTCGCTTTGGATTATTAAATGAAAATAAAAATCACTATATTTATAGAATACGGCAAAATAAAAAAGGCCGCAAGAGAAAACCTCTTACAGCCTTAATATTTTTGTGAAATTACCAGGAGAAATCCTCAGGAGTTACTCCATTGAAGTTCGCTGCCGGAACGATCGTGCCGCCCTTAACCTGCTCGTAAGCCGCATCGATCTTGGAGATGGTCTCAGCGGACAGCTGGCATCTGCCGTCTTCCTTCACATAGCCTGTGGAATCCGTGTCAGCCTGCAGTACCACGTTAGCGCCCTTGAAGGTGCCGTCTACGATGGTATTTAAGGAACGCTCCACGTTCAGGTGCATTACTTTCAGGGCAGATGTCAGGACTACGTTGGCATCGCCGTTGGCGCCGTCGTCATACTGGTCAACGTCGCAGCCGATGAACTTAACGCCTTCTGCCTCTTTCACTGCTGTCAGGACACCGTTGCCGGATGCGCCTGCCGCAACGAAGACAACGTCCACGCCCTCTGCGATCAGTGCGTTGCCGACTACCTTACCGGTTGCTTCATCAGCGAAGGAACCGATATAGTTACCGCCTACGTCTGCGCCGGTCACGTCTGTGCCTGCATAGGAAGCCAGCTCAACGATCTCTACGTTCAGGCCTTCGGTCTCGTTGGCATATTTAACACCGCACTCGAAACCGTACTGGTAGTTAACGTTGGAAGGATAAGCGATACCGTTGACAACAGCCACCTTGCCGGAAGCTGTCTCAAGTGCAGCCGCCATACCTGCGAAGAAGCCGGACTCCTGCTCGGCAAACTGCATCGCATAGATATTGTCTACGGTTACTTCATTGCCCTCTGCATCGGAGGGGAAGGAGTCTACCAGGATAAAGTCAACTTCCGGGTTCTCCTGCGCGATGGTCGCGATGCCTGCGAACTGGAAACCGCAGCATACGATCACGTCATAATCCGCCACGATATCTGCCACTGCCTGTACGGCTGCCGTAACGTCGCCGGTGGTCTCCTGTACCGGTGTAACGGTGCAGTCAGGATGGCTCTCGATAAAGGTCAGGATGCCGTTGTAGTTGTCTTCGTTAAAAGAACCGTCATCTACGCCGGAAGGGCTGCTGACAATAGCGATCTTAAGCGCTGCCGCGTCAGTAGCTGCTTCTGTGTCTGCTGCCGCCTCGTCTGTGCCTTCGGTCTCCCCGGCATCCTCTGCCGCGGGTTCTTCTGTGTCGGCCTCAGCCTCGGTGTTCTCGGTTGTCTCTTCTGCTGCCGCATCCTCTGCCGCGGGCTGTGTGTTGCCATTGCCGCATCCAAACAGGGAAAGGGCCATAACAGAAGAAAGGATCATTGCTAAAACTTTCTTTTTCATACTTGATCTCCTCTCTGTGGTAAGCATGTCCTTGCTGCATGGTAGACTGCATGGTCAGATGGGCACATAAGATAAGCGCATCTGCCGTGCCGGACATTTGTCTACATTCGTTAATATTAGCACTACAAGGGCAGAAAAGCAATTCCCATTTTTCATAAAAGTATCATGTATTTTTTAAAATTCCTGTAAAGTAGTGTGAAAATTTTGTGAAGTCTTTGACAATAATTTTTATTTGTTGAATAATGATATAGGACAGTAGAAGAAAGGAGAGAGAAAAACAGTATGATCAAAACACTTGCGGCGCAGATTAAGGAATTTAAGAAAGCCTCCGTTCTGACGCCGGTTTTTATGATCCTGGAGGTTGTTTTTGAGATGCTGATCCCGCTTATGATGGCTTCGATCATAGACGACGGCGTGGAGGCAGGGAATATGCGCCACATCTATTATGTAGGCGCTTTTATGGTGGGGGCGGCGCTGTGTGGCCTTTTTACCGGTATCATGGGCGGTAAGTTCGGAGCCAGGGCTTCCACCGGGTTTGCACGCAATCTGCGGCAGGCGATGTTCGAGAATATCCAGACATTTTCCTTTTCCAATCTGGATAAGTTCAGCACGGCGGGGCTGGTCACAAGGCTGACTACGGACGTGACGAACATCCAGATGGCATATCAGATGCTGCTGCGCATCTGTTTCCGCGCACCGATCAGCATGATCTGCGCCATGTCCATGGCTTATCTGATCAATGCCAGGCTGGCCACGGTTTATCTGATAGCGCTTGTGCTGCTGGCGATCGTTCTCTTCTTTATTATAAGAAGGGCGATGAAATATTTCCAGATGGCTTTTCCGAAATACGATGAGCTGAATGCTTCCGTGCAGGAGAATGTCAGCGCCATCCGCGTGGTGAAGGCTTACGTGCGGGAAGAGCACGAGACTTCCAAGCTGCAAAGGGCCAGCCAGGCCATCTACGACATCTTCATTAAGGCGGAGAAGAATGTCGTCCTGAATATGCCGGTCATGCAGTTTACAGTCTACACCTGCATCCTGCTGATCAGCTGGATGGGAGCGAAGATGATCGTGCAGAGTGAACTGACGACGGGCGAGCTGATGAGTCTGATGACTTACTGCATGAATATTCTGATGAGCCTGATGATGGTAGCCATGATCTTTGTCATGATGAGTATGAGTATCGCCAGTGCCAGACGGATCAGCGAAGTGCTGAATGAAAAAAGTGATCTGACTAATCCGGTCAATCCAATCTATGAAGTGCCGTCGGGCGACATTGAGTTCCGCAATGTGAACTTTTCCTATTATAATGATGAAAACAATGCGGTGCTGCATGACATCAGTCTGAAGATCAGGGCAGGCGAGACGGTAGGGATCCTGGGCGGCACGGGCAGCTCGAAGACCAGTCTGGTCAATCTGATCAGCCGTCTGTATGACGTGACGTCGGGAGCCGTTTACGTGGGCGGCCATGACGTGCGGGAATATGATATGGACAGCCTGCGCAATCAGGTGTCCGTGGTGCTGCAGAAGAACGTGCTTTTCTCGGGAACGATCCTGGAGAATCTGCGCTGGGGCAATGCCGATGCCAGCGAGGAGGAATGCCGGCGGGTATGCTGGTTGGCCTGTGCGGATGAGTTTGTGGAGAAGATGCCGCAGGGCTATCACACTTACATAGAACAGGGCGGTTCCAATGTGTCCGGCGGACAGAAACAGCGTCTGTGTATCGCCCGGGCGCTGCTCAAGAAACCGAAGGTCCTGATTCTGGACGACAGTACCAGCGCTGTGGACACGGCGACGGACGCGAAGATCAGGAAGGCCTTTGCGGAAGAGATACCGCAGACCACGAAGCTGATCATCGCGCAGCGCGTTTCCAGCGTCCAGCACGCGGATCATATCATCGTCATGGAAGACGGCCGGATCGACGGTTACGGCACCCATGAAGAGCTGCTGCGCGACAATGAGATCTACCGCGAGGTGTATGAGTCCCAGACCGGCGGCAGCGGAGATTTTGACGAAAAGGAGGGGGATGCATAATGCCGGGACCGATGAGAGGCAGAATGCCCGGGGAGAAGAAGGTAGAGAATCCGGGCAGGATTTTTAAAAGACTGATGAAATATGTGATGAAAAGCTACGGGCTGCATCTGGTCATCGTCGCAGTCCTGATCCTTGTCAGCGTGCTGGCGAATGTGCAGGGGACGATGTTCATCCAGAGCCTGATCGACGACTATATCCAGCCTTTGCTGACGGCGGAGTCGGCCGATTATCAGCCGCTGGCGATGGCGATCCTGCGGGTGGCAGGTTTCTATGCCATCGGTGTGGCGTCAGCTTATATCTATAACAGGCTCATGATCAATGTGACGCAGGGCGTATTGCGAAACCTGCGCAACGATCTGTTTTCCCATATGGAGACGCTGCCCATCAAATATTTTGACACCCATTCCCATGGGGATATCATGTCCATCTATACCAACGATACGGATACCATCAGGCAGATGGTCAGCCAGAGTATGCCGCAGGTGTTCAACAGTGCGATCACCGTTGTCAGTGTCTTTATCAGCATGGTCATCTTAAGCGTGCCGCTGACGATCGTGACTCTGGTGATGGTGGTGGTGATGCTGGTAGTGACGGCCAGGACGGCCGGGATCAGCGGACGGTATTTTCTGCAGCAGCAGAGAGATATCGGTAAGGTCAACGGATTTATCGAAGAAATGATGGAAGGTCAGAAGGTGGTGAAGGTCTTCTGCCATGAGGAAGAGAATATTCAGAAGTTCAATGAGCTGAACGAAAACCTCTATCAAAGCGCGGACAGGGCCAATTATCTGGTCAATATCGTCGGTCCGGTGAACATGCAGCTGGGCAATGTGAGCTATGTAGTCTGTGCCATTGTGGGCGGCGCGCTGTCGCTTTCCGGGATCACCGGCCTGTCGCTGGGATCGCTGGCCAGCTTCCTGACCTTCAACAGGAGCTTTAACATGCCAATTAACCAGATCAGTCAACAGCTCAATTCCATCGTTATGGCCATGGCCGGCGCGGAGCGCATCTTCAAGATGCTGGATGAGGAGCCGGAGACGGACAACGGCTATGTGACGCTCGTTCATGTAAAAGAAGAGAACGGCAGGCTGGTGGAGAGCAAGTCCCGTACCGGGCGCTGGGCATGGCGGCATGAGCATCAGGCGGACCATTCCGTGGATTATGTGGAGGTGAAAGGCGATGTGGTGTTTGACGGCGTCGATTTCGGTTACAATGATGAGAAGATCGTACTGCATGACGTAGAACTTTTTGCCACACCCGGACAGAAGATCGCCTTCGTGGGATCTACCGGAGCCGGCAAGACCACGATCACCAATCTGATCAACCGTTTCTATGATATTCAGGACGGCAAGATCCGTTACGACGGCATCAATGTGAATAAGATCAGGAAAGCCGATCTGCGGCGCTCTCTTGGGATCGTGCTGCAGGACACCCATCTGTTTACCGGCACGGTCATGGACAATATCCGTTACGGCAAGCTGGACGCCACGGATGAGGAAGTCATCGCGGCGGCGAAACTGGCCAACGCGGACGGCTTTATCAGGCATCTGCCGGAGGGGTATGATACGGTGCTGACCGGCGACGGGGCCAATTTGAGTCAGGGTCAGAGACAGCTGCTGGCCATCGCCAGGGCGGCCATTGCCGATCCGCCGGTGCTGATCCTGGATGAGGCCACCAGTTCCATTGATACCAGAACGGAGCGCATCGTGCAGGACGGCATGGATAAGCTGATGAAGGGCAGAACCACTTTCGTGATCGCCCACCGGCTTTCTACGGTCAAGAACTCCGACTGCATCATGGTACTGGAACAGGGCAGAATCATTGAGCGCGGCACCCACGACCAGCTGATCGAAGAACAGGGGAAATATTATCAGCTGTACACGGGGAATGCGATCGCGACGTGACAATAGAAAAGGACATCGGGGCAGGCGGGAATGTGTGCTCCGATGTCCTTGATCTTTGTTTGGGGTGCGCCTGAGGGCGCATTTTTTGTGGGATCTTAGTTCAGGGCGTAAAGCAGCTTGCCATTTATTCTATGACTGTGTAAAATAGTGTATATCATTTTCTCAATTTATCCTGAATAAAAACAGAATACAGAAAAAGAGCAGGGAGGTTTCATGATGAAAAAAGGCAGGAATCTTTTACGGAAGCTGTCGGCATTTTTGCTGATGGCTATGATCAGCGTTCCGCTTCTGGGGAGCGATTCCGGGGCATCCTGTGTGCAGGCAGCCGGACAAAAAGAAAAGGCTGCGGTATCGGAGATGACGGTTCACTATCTGGATGTGGGTCAGGGAGACTGCGTCCTGGTATCGTGCGACGGCGAATCTATGCTGATTGATGCCGGAGATAACAACCAGGGTACGAAGATTCAGAATTATCTCAAGAAGCAGGGTGTGACGAAGCTGGAATATGCTGTCGGCACCCATCCGGATGCGGATCATATCGGCGGTCTGGATGTGATTCTTTATAAGTTCGACTGCGGGACGGTGATGATGCCGGATGTATCCAAGAATACGGCGACTTACCGGGATGTAGTGGATACCATGAAGCAGAAGGGCTATCGGAACACTGTGCCGGAGCCGGGGGACAGTTTTAAGCTGGGTGAAGCCGTGTGCACGGTTTTGGGGCCGGAAGAAAGCTATGAGGATGCCAACAACAATTCCATCGTGCTGAAAGTCGAGCACGGGGAGAACAGCTTCCTTTTTATGGGAGATGCCGAGGCGGAGGCGGAGGCCGATATCCTGAGTGGAGGCGCTGATGTGGAGGCGGATGTGCTGAAAGTCGGGCATCACGGCAGCCGCTCTTCGTCGTCACAGAAATTCTTAAAGGCCGTGGATCCCGCTTATGCGGTGATCAGCTGCGGAGAAGACAACAGTTATGGACATCCTCATGCGGAGACGCTCAACAATCTGCGCGCCATGGGCGTGGACGTATTCAGAAGCGACGAACAGGGTACGATCGTGGCAGTTTCCGACGGCAGTCAGATCACATGGAACAGCGCGCCGTCCGAGAGCTGGAAAGCGGGTGAGCCGACGGGCGGTTCTTCCACAGGCAGCAGCGCGGCGGGAAATACCGGAAACAGCGCCGTGACAGCGGAAGCTTCGGGCGGCGAAGCGGCCGGCAATACGCAGCAGGCCCAGGAGAGTATCAAGCAGGAGCCTGCCGGAACACAGGTTCCGGCCGGGGAGGCGCCGGTCTCCGGCAGCTACATCGGCAATAAGAACAACGGCAAGCTGCATAAAGCAAGCTGCAGCTATCTTCCGATGGAGAAAAACCAGGCACTGTTTGGCACCAGAGAGGACGCAGTGGCGGCGGGCTACAGCGATCCGTGTAAGAAGTGTAATCCGTAGGATGTCGCTTGCTCTATATCCATCCCCCATCCAGCCCAATGACCTGTCCGGTCAGATAATCGGGAGCGTTGAGCAGCGAAACCACCATCTGTGCCACTTCTGATGCTTGACCAATACGGTCAGCAGGTATTTCCTGCTGCAGCATCTCCATATCTTCTGCGGAGAAACAGCTGTTCATATCCGTATCGATCACACCGCATGCGATGGCGTTGACCTGAATGCCGCTGGGAGCCAGCTCTTTGGCCAGGGCGCGGGTGAAACTGTTGACGCCGCCTTTGGAAGCAGAGTAGGCTGCTTCCATGGAGGCGCCTACATTGCCCCATACGGAAGAGATATTGATGATCTTGCCGTGGTGCTCCCGCAGCATCAGAGGAATTGCCAGGCGGCTTGTATAGAAGAGTGCGTCCAGATTCGTGTGCATCACACTTTGCCAGTCGGCGACGGACATCTCGTGCAGCAGCCCGATATAGGAGATGCCGGCGTTGTTGACCAGTACACTCAATGAAGGAATCTGCGCAAATATTCGTGCGACTTCGTCAGGATTTCCCATATCTGCAGCAAAAGGCATACAGGAAATGCCGTACTGTTTTGTGAGAGCGTCTGAGAGGGTCGTTAATTGTTCTATAGATTGCCTGCAGGTAAGATAGAGGTGGAAGCCTTCGGCGGCCAGTCTTTGGGCGATGGCGCGGCCGATGCCGCGGGAAGCGCCGGTTATCAGGGCATATTTTTCCATGAGCATATGCATTCTCCATTTTTCGTTTTATACTTTAGGTTTTATGTTATGTTACTCTATTATTTAATAACTTTTATACTCTTTATAATTTTATGGAAGGTGTTTTTTGCGTCCCGTTCTGTGGTATAATATTTCTTAGAAGTTTTCAGGTATTGGTCCGGTACTTACGGACTGTCAAATTAGATTATAGAATAAACCGCCCGAAATGCAAAGCGGTTTATCGGGTAATTCTTGGAAAGGAGAGCTGTTCCGGCAGGCACAGAGAGTGTATGGCCCTGGGTGGAGCAGCAACAGCACAATACTATGTATGATTTGATCATTATCGGTTCCGGGCCGGCGGGCATGTCGGCGGCAGTTTACGGCGTCCGTGCGGGCCTGCACCTGCTGGTTCTGGAAGAAAAGCCTATGAGCGGCGGCCAGATCTTAAATACCTATGAGGTGGACAACTATCTGGGGATGCCCAGTATCACCGGGTTTGATATGGGGATGAAGTTCAGGGAGCATATGGACAGTATGGGCGTAGAATGCAGGACTGCGACGGTCACGGGGATTACTGACCGTGGACAGAGCAAGGTGGTGGAGACGGCGGACGGGACGGGCTATGAAGCGCGGACGCTGATTTTGGCCACAGGTGCGGAGCACGCTTCTTTGGATGCACCGGGCGAGGCGGCATATAAGGGCAGAGGCGTTTCCTACTGTGCCACCTGCGACGGCGCTTTTTTCAGAGGCAAAGACGTGGCAGTGGTGGGCGGCGGTGACGTGGCGGTGGAAGACGCCATCTATCTGGCGCGGATGTGCAGGAAGGTGTGGCTTGTCCATCGCAGGGACAGCCTGCGGGCCGCGAAGAGCCTGCAGCAGAAACTTATGTCCTGTGAGAACACAGAGATTTTCTGGAACAGGACGCTTGCCGCTGTCCAGGGGGCGGATCTGGTGGAAAAGGTAACACTGCGCAGTGTTATGGATGAAACAGAGGAAGAACTGCCTGTAGATGGCGTTTTCATCGCGGTGGGCATGCATCCGAATACAGAAGCGTTCCGTGCGGCGGTTCCCTGTGATGAGAAAGGGTACGTTCTGGCAGGAGAGGACTGTGCCACCAAAGTGCCCGGAATCTTTGCAGCGGGCGACATCCGCACCAAGCAGGTACGGCAGATCATCACGGCGGCAGCAGACGGGGCATGTGCGGTGGCATCCGTGGAGAAATACTTAAATCTGTAACAAATTTAATATTTGTAATAAATGTAAATTATTTGTGAAATGGCATAAAACACAATGTCTGGCGTATATATGCATTTATTTTTAGAATATGCTGTGGTTGACAAATAGATTCTCCGGTGTTATATTATTCCCAGATGTAACAATTTTGTAACAAATGATTGTAACAAATGAGATGATAATTAACAGGAGTAATCTATGAAGATGAAGAATGTAAGAATAGCAGCATGTGCAATAACGGCGGTTCTGGCTTTTTCCGGTATGGGGATGGACGCGTGGGCCGTTGGCAGTGTCAGTTCGGTTCTGCCGTCGGCAGGTATAGATTTTTCGATGCAGGATCAGGAGAAGACCACGGCGCTCTCCAGTTTGCAGGAGGAATCCGAGAAGGAAGCTGCCAGGAATGCGGGCACGGACGGTGCGAGTGTGGGCAGTGTGCAGGTCGGCGGGTTTGCGGATATGGCGAGCACCGATAACAAGGTCAGCGCCGCACATTCGAGGAAGATCGAAGATACGGTCGTTGTCAGTGAAGGGTATACGAGAGACCTGAAAGAGAACACCGGATTGACCGAGGAAGAGGAAGGCTTTAAGAAGCTGGTCATCGCCAGAGTCAACGATTACGTGAATGTTCGTGATCTGCCCAGTGAGGAAGGCAATATCGTAGGTAAGCTGTACAATAAGTCAGTCGGTAATTTCATCGAAGAAGAGAACGGCTGGTATAAAATCAAATCCGGTTCCGTGGAAGGCTACGTGAAAGGAGAATACTGCGTGACCGGCGATGAGGCTGTGGATTATGCGAAGGAAGTAGGTACGCGTATCGCAACGGTTACGACGACCACCCTTAAAGTACGTGAACAGCCCGGTCTGGAAGAGACAGTGCTCGGTCTGGTGCCCATCGAGGATGAGCTGATCGTCACAGAAGAGCTGGACGGCTGGGTCAAGGTTAATATCGAGGAAGGTGACGGGTATGTTTCCAACGAGTACGTTACCTTATCTACAGAGTTTGTGAAGGCTGAGTCCATCGAAGAAGAGCGGGCAAGGCTGGAGAAAGAAGAAGCGGCCAGAAGAGCGGCGCAGGAAGCGGCGAATAAGAAGATGGCTTCCAATAAGGCATCCTCTTCCAGTCAGACCACGGACGGCGGTAAGACCTATCAGAATCCTACCGGCAGTTCGGGATCCGATGTCGTGAAGTTCGCGATGCAGTTCGTAGGAAATCCGTATGTATACGGCGGTACCAGTCTGACCAACGGCGCGGACTGTTCCGGATTCGTTATGAGCGTCTATAACAATTTCGGTGTGAGCCTGCCTCACTCATCCGCGGCAGACAGAAACGTGGGCGCTGCGGTGAACGGGATCGAGAATGCACAGCCCGGTGACATTGTATGTTATTCCGGCCATGTGGGAATCTACGCAGGTAACGGGCAGCTTGTACACGCGTCTACGTCCAAGACGGGTATCATCGTTTCCAGCGCTACCTATCGTCCGATCCTGTCGATCCGGAGAATCTTCTGATTCGGCGGCAGCGATATGATACAGAGATGGAAAGTAACCGTGTAGAGTATACAGTGATCAGAAATCAGGACGGCTGAGAGATCAGCCGTCTTTTTTTAGATTTTTGCGCCGCCCTCCCGATAAGTTGCTGGCCCGTGTTGCCTTTCCGATAAGCCGCTGGTCTGTTCCGTTCTCCTGACAGGAAAAGGCGATTTGTATATCTTGTACAAAAGGGGAAAAAACCGGTAAAAAGCACCGGCGCGGCAGGGCAGAATTATCCACAGGCAAAAAGGCCGGATTTGAGCCGAAAACGTACTTATACACGGAGTTATCCACGGTATCCACAGAATTTAACCGATGTGGACAGGCAGAAGTTATGGTAACTGAAAGAACGGATGTTTTGTGAAGTAGTAATGAAAAAACAAAATCTGTCGAAAAAAGCAGAAAAGGGCTTGACTTTTCCTGTGTCAAAAAAGATGAAACATGTCCAGTGAATTGTTGCAATAAGGACTACAAATATGCTATAATGACTATACAATAATCCAATGGAAGGGATGAGTGAT
>CAIGRU010000277.1_pt1 | contig 38033 bp, 39 predicted proteins | sample 7351341 | NCBI WGS metagenome assembly CAIGRU01
GGCTTACACTCTTGCCTGTCTCTATCTCGACCCATCTGCGACGTCTGACATGGAACGACATCTTGCGTCCCCTTACGGGATAATCCCGGACAACGCTCTCCTCATAGAATCCGTTGGGTCGAAGCTGGCCGTTTTTATAGCCATCAATGCCGTTTTCTCGTTCTTCCTGTGTCACATCAAGTGTCTCCCGCGTTTTCTCGACCTTGACAACTTCAAAATATTCCACCATCTCTTCCGGCAGAAGACACTCCGCCAACTCTATGTAAGGATTCTTTTCCATCGCAGTTCTTTTTTGACTGCAAAGGTATAATTTTTATTCCGTAAACACAGGTTTATTACTATGCGCCCTGTTTCTATTTTTGGGAGGGGTATAAACGAAGAAAATCTGCAAGGATTGAAAACTCAATCACTCACAGATTTTCAAAGTGTCCGAAATGAGACTCGAACTCACACGATCCAATGATCACTACCCCCTCAAAGTAGCGCGTCTACCAATTCCGCCATCCGGACAAATTGTTTCCTATCAAACACGAGAGTCAATAAGGGAATTTAAACTGGAGCGAAAAACGGGACTCGAACCCGCGACCCCGACCTTGGCAAGGTCGTGCTCTACCAACTGAGCTATTTTCGCATATAAATCGACTCAAGCGATTCTCGGAAACTATTTCAATGAACTCTAAACATTTGAGCGAAAAACGGGACTCGAACCCGCGACCCCGACCTTGGCAAGGTCGTGCTCTACCAACTGAGCTATTTTCGCGTTGGTTACAAGCGGCGTTTTCCCGATTGCGATGCAAAGGTAGGCATTATTTTGGAACCGACAAAATTTTTCGAAATATTTTTTCAGCTTTTTTCAGCGCATGCAGCGCCTGAAACGGCTTTAAATGCGGAAAACGCGCTATGTTTCAACGCCTTTCATGCGGTTAAAATTGTTGCAGATTTTAGAGCTTGTTTCATAATAAATATTGACGACAGGGTCGCATTCTTGAGTCGAATTTACTCTTGCAACGAAGAAACGTACCGGAAGCACGTGACTGAGGAACAGGAGGAAAGGCGGCCAAGACATGGGAAACTAACGACCTAACCTCAAGTGAACGACGAAAATTATAAACTTTTTTAAGGAACAAATTTAACCAATCTAAAAGAAATGCTCCCGACGGCCATTCGCCGGAATCTTTCCGTCTGCTCTGCGGTCATTATGGCCCCCATAATTCCCTTATCGCAGACAGAAATCTTCTCGACGACTGTCCGCCCTGTCAATAACATTTATTATGGAACAAGCTCTTAGTGTTGTCAGATGGTGATTATTTAGTAACTTTGCACTCGCATTTCATACAATAGGAAAACAATGACAAAAAATGAAACAACAGATTTGTCAGGTCTGAGCGACGCGTGGGACCGAGACCATCTCTGGCATCCATATACATCGACCATCAATCCGCTGCCTACATATAAGGTGGTATCGGCAAAAGGTGTCAGACTCAAACTTTCCGACGGCCGTGAGCTGATAGACGGCATGTCGTCATGGTGGTGCGTCATCCACGGGTATAATCATCCCGTGATCAATGAGGCGATCAAAGCTCAGCTCAAAAAGATGTCACACGTCATGTTCGGCGGTCTGACTCATGAACCGGCGATAGAATTAGGAAAGATGCTGCTGCAGACAGCCCCCTCCTCGATGAACAATATATTTTATGCCGATTCCGGCTCAGTGGCCGTAGAAGTGGCCATGAAAATGGCGGTGCAGGCGTCAATAGCCCGCAGCGGTTCGCACGCAAAGACCAATTTCGTGACAATCCGTTCGGGTTATCACGGGGACACATGGAACGCGATGAGCGTCTGCGACCCGGTCACGGGGATGCACACGGCATTCGGCACATCGCTTCCCATCCGCTATTTCGTGGAGTCGCCGAGGGTTAAATTCGGGGAAGAATGGGATCCGCGTGCAATGGACGAGCTCGAATCGACCATAAAGGAACATTCCGACGAACTGGCGGCGCTGATTCTGGAGCCGGTCGTGCAGGGAGCCGGGGGAATGAAATTCTATCATCCGCGGTATCTGGCGGAGGCCCGCAAACTGTGTGACCGCTACGGGCTGTATCTCATCTTCGACGAGATAGCCTCGGGCTTCTGGCGCACGGGGAAGCGGTGGGCTTCGGAGTGGGCTGAAGTCGAACCGGACATCATGTGCATAGGAAAAGGCCTGACGGCGGGCTACATGACGATGAGTGCCGTCATGACGACAAAAGAGGTGGCGGACACAATTTCGAACGGCGAGGCCGGAGTCATGATGCACGGGCCGACGTTCATGGCCAATCCCCTCGCCTGCGCCACGGCGATAGCCTCAATCAAGCTGCTTGAGGTCCAGGACATGGAATCGCGGGTCAGACATATAGAAGACATGCTCAAGCGACTGCTGGCTCCGGCGGCTGAAATCACCGGAGTGAAAGAAGTCAGAGTGCTCGGGTCGATCGGCGTGATCGAGATGGAAAATCCGGTGGATATGGCCTCTTTCCAGCGCGAATGCGTCAACCGGGGAATCTGGGTGCGACCATTCGGAAGAAATGTCTATGTCATGCCTCCTTATATCATAAGCGACGAGGAGCTGACCGAGCTCTGCACGAAAATGATCGACATAGTACGCGAAGGAGCAGCCTGAGATGAGCTACAAGGATACACTCGACACACTGCGGCAGACGGGAAACTTCAGGACAATACCTCACGGAGGAGTGAACGGCGAGATTGTCGATCTTTCGCTTAACGACTATCTCGGTCTGGCGACGCGAAAGGATCTTCAGGCCGAGTTTTTCGGCAACGAAGAGAACCGAAGAATAGCCATGACCTCGTCGGCGGCAAGACTGCTCGCGGCGGACCAGGAGCAATATTCGCTTCTGGAAGAGAGGCTGCAGAGCCTCTACGGCGGGAAGAAAGCATTGCTGTTCAACAGCGGCTATCACGCCAATACGGGCCTCATCTCGGCTCTCGCCTCGGAAAAAGGGACCCTGATAGTAGCCGACAAGCTCGTGCATGCCAGCATGATAGACGGGATTGTGCTGAGCAAAGCCCCGTTTCAGAGATTCATCCACAACGATTTCAACAGACTCGAGTCGATCCTGAAAAAGGAGCATGAGAGGTGGGAACGCATAATAGTGGCCGTGGAATCGGTCTATTCCATGGATGGCGACCGAACATCGCTTGATGCCCTCATCGATCTGAAAAAGCGCTACGGCAACGTCATGCTCTATGTTGACGAGGCTCACGCATTCGGAGCGCTCGGAAAACGAGGACTGGGGCTCTGCGCGGAACATGATGATTTCGAGGATATAGACGTGACGGTCGGGACCTTCGGGAAGGCATGCGCCTCCTCGGGAGCATTCGCCGTCATGAACGCCGAGCTGAGAGACTATGCCATCAACCGTTCGCGCAGCTTCATCTTTTCCACGGCTCTGCCGCCAATGTCATGCGCATGGACGCGGTTCATGATCGACACTTTCACAGAGATGGAGGAAGAGCGGCGTCATCTGCATGAGCTTGGTCGCCGAATAGCGGAAGCGGCAGGATTCACGGAGAGCCGCTACATCGTTCCGGTCATAGCCGGATCAGCGGCCAAAGCCATCGAAATGTCAAAAAAGCTCCTGGAGCGCGGCTTTAAAGTTTTGCCGATAAGGACCCCGACCGTTCCGCCCGGGACCGAACGCATACGTATCAGCCTTAACGCAGCAATGAGCGACGCTCAAGCCGACAGTTTCATCAAAGCCCTCGACGAAATCAGAGAATGAGAATAAAAACCATATACAGAAACGGATCGCGACGCCTTCTTCTCTTCTTCGCAGGATGGGGAATGGACGAACATCCTTTTCTGAATCTGAGATTCAGGGACTATGACATCGCGCTGGTCCATGACTATACCGACATGTCATTGCCGACAATCGCACGGGAATATGAGGATATCAAACTCATGGCATGGTCATTCGGAGTCATAGCGGCCGACATATTCATGGCATCGAACCCGCATTTGCCGATCACCCAGTCAGTAGCCGTCAACGGCACCCTGTTTCCGGTCGATGACCGCTACGGGATTCCCGAGGCTATTTTCAAAGGGACGCTCGACGGACTCTCCGACAAGACATTGGTGAAGTTCTTCCGACGCATGTGCGGATCAAAGGAAGCGTTCGACCGCTTTCTCGCAAATGCTCCTAAACGGCCGACGGAATCGCTCAGGGAGGAGCTCAAGGCCATAGCCGCGCTGAAGGCCTCCCATTCCCGCTGGGACATGGCTTTCGTCTCGACTCTCGACCGCATAATCCCTCCGGAAAACCAGGCGGCCGCATGGGAAAGAGAAAAAACGCGGACAGCCATAACAGATTATCCGCATCTGCCTGACTTTGAGGAGATCCTCTCCCGGGCCATCACCGACAAGGCTCTTGTGGCACAACGCTTTGAATCGGCAAAGCAGACCTACGACAGCAACGCACGGATTCAGCGGCGCATCGCCGAACGGCTGTCGGATCTTTGGAAAGAATATGGCGTCGGGAACCCGAAGAGGACAATAGAGATTGGCTCCGGCACGGGAATGTTCACGGGACAGTACGGCAAATGGCTCCGGAGCGGCAGCCTCGAGCTCTGGGATCTCACTGACATCCCCTCTTCGCTGCCGGGAAAACATGTTGTATGCGACGCGGAAAAGGAGATCATGAACATAGAGGACGGGGCGGTTGACGCCATCGTTTCCGCTTCGACTCTGCAATGGTTCGACTCACCGCGGAAGTTTATCGCGGAAGCCGCCCGGAGCCTTGCAAAGGACGGAATCCTCGCTTTCTCCAGCTTCGGGCCGGAAAATTTCAAGGAGATAAGAGAGCCACTATATCCTTCGCTCACAGAGCTGACCAAGTGGCTCCGGGAAGAGGGGCTGGAGATCGTGCATGAGGAAGAGGATCATATCAGAGCGGAATTCGACTCAACGCGCCAGATGCTTCGGCATTTCAGCGCCACAGGAGTGAACGCCATCGGCTGCACAGACCCGGTGGGCGAAGCGAGAAATCTGCTTTCGAAAGGGATCAAGGCAGTGACCTATCATCCCATCATCGTCGTAGCGCGAAAATAATTCAGTCAAGAAACACGAGCCACACGGCCAGGATCAGAAGCACACAGGCAGCTATATGGTTCCATTTCAGGGTGAAACCATCGAAAAGGAGTAGGCTGAACACGATGAAAACCACAAGGGTAATAACCTCCTGAATGACCTTGAGCTGCATGAGGGAGAAGGGGCCGCCGTTGCCCTCGAAACCGATTCTGTTTGCGGGCACCTGACAGCAATATTCGAGAAGCGCTATGCCCCAGGAAACGAGAATAACCACATACAGAGGCCAGTTTGTAGAGATTCCGGCGGAAGACAATTTGAGATGGCCATACCATGCAAAAGTCATGAAGACATTGCTCACCACGAGCAATATGAGCGTCAGTAAAGCTGTATTCATTATGATGAACTGATTTTTTCGGGTGCAAAATTAGCAATAAACTTTCACTCGTAAATGTAGGCCAATAGCATATTTTTTCTTTGCGGGCAATTTTCCGAAAGAAAAATCTATAAAAATTCCCCGAAAACCGGTGAATTTTGGAAAAGAATGTTTAACTTTGTGGAAATTTATATAAAAATGGCCGCCAATCTGCAGCAACGAATCGAAAGTCTCCGAAGCAAATCGCGTCTTCTGACGGAGCGCTATGCCGAAGTTCTTGAAGAGAAACGGGCTGCGGAAGCTCAAATCGACGAGCTACGCGCGCAACTGCAGCGGCAGCAGCGAGAAATCAGCCACCTGCGGCAGCAGATAGAGAATCTTCAGGTTGTGACCACAATTTCCCACAACCGCAAAGACGTGGAGCGAAGTCGTGCCTTTTTATCCCAATTAGTGCGGGACATCGATAAATGCATCGCCGAACTGACTGATTGATGCAATGAAAGATAAACTTGATATAACGCTCAAAATAGCAGACGTTGAGCTCAGTCTCAACATCGACCGAAACGAAGAAGAACTTCTGCGTGAAGTCGCAAAACAGGTGAACCACGCTTACGAAAAGTACAGGCAATGGTTTTCCGACAGCCCCTCGGAGGAGATACTGGCCAAAGTGACCTTATTGTTCGCCAAGGGATTCCTTCAGCTCAAGCAGCAACTGACAGAGCTCGATTCACTGCTTGAGGATTTTGACAGCGAGTTTTCCGCTCTGTTGCGTGAAAGCTGAGAATCAATAATTTATCCAGATCCATCGTTCCCGTGTCTGATTGGACAGCGACGCTTGCCGCGCCGCCGAAACCGATTGGACCGGTTTTCTCATATTTGTAAGTGAACTTAATTATTAACGCTCAAACATAACATATAACCACCATTTAACCATGAACATAATAATTTATGTATCGATAGCCGTGATAGCCCTTGCGATAGGAATCACGGTTTCCATGATAGTCCAGAGAAACATAGCCCGCTCACGAGCCAACCGCATACTTGAAGAGGCGCGCAACGAGGCCGAGGTTCTCAAGAAAAACAAACTGCTCGAGGCCCGCGAGGAAGAGCTCAAGATAATCGGCGACGCCGAAAAGCAGGCCACTCAGCGCATGCAGAAGGTACAGCAGACCGAAAGCCGCCTCAAACAGCGCGAACTCCAGCTGAATCAGCAGCAGAGCGAGAACCAGCGCGCACGCAACGAGAACGAGCAGACCAACAAAAGGCTACAGGAACGCATGGCGCTTGCCGAAAGCAAGCAGGCCGAGGTAGAAGCGATGAAACGCAAAGCGCAGGAAGAGCTTGAACGAGTGTCGGGGCTCTCTTCAGAAGAAGCCAAGGAAAAGCTTATCGAATCGCTGAAAGACGAGGCAAAAACCGCCGCACAGAGCTATATCAACGACATAATGGACGAAGCGAAGCTGACAGCCAACAAGGAAGCGAAACGCATAGTCGTCCAGTCGATCCAGCGCGTAGCCACGGAGACAGCAATCGAGAACTCCGTCACCGTGTTCCAGATCGATTCAGACGAAATCAAAGGACGCATCATAGGCCGCGAGGGCCGCAATATCCGCGCTCTCGAAGCCGCTACCGGCATCGAGATAATAGTCGATGACACCCCGGAGGCCATTGTCCTCTCGGGCTTCGATCCTGTCCGCCGCGAAATAGCGCGCCTGGCTCTTCATCAGCTTGTGACAGACGGCCGCATCCATCCGGCCCGCATAGAGGAAGTGGTTGCCAAAGTGCGCCGTCAGGTCGAGGAGGAAATCATCGAAACCGGTAAACGCACCACGATCGATCTTGGTATCCACGGCCTCCATCCGGAACTCGTCAGACTCGTAGGCAAAATGAAATACCGTTCGAGCTACGGGCAGAATCTTCTGCAACATTCGCGCGAAACGGCCAATCTTTGTGCGGTCATGGCGTCGGAACTGGGCCTCAATCCGAAGAAAGCGCGTCGCGCCGGCCTTCTCCACGACATAGGCAAAGTGCCCGACGAGGAGCCGGAACTGCCCCACGCACTGCTCGGCATGAAACTGGCAGAAAAATACAAGGAGAAACCGGAAATATGCAATGCTATCGGCGCTCACCACGACGAAGTGGAGATGACTTCACTATTGGCTCCTATCGTGCAGGTATGCGACGCCATATCAGGCGCACGTCCCGGCGCACGCCGCGAAATGGTCGAAGCCTACATCAAACGTCTCAATGACCTCGAGCAACTCGCGCTCAGCTATCCCGGAGTGATAAAGACCTACGCCATTCAGGCCGGTCGCGAGCTTCGCGTTATTGTAGGAGCCGACAAGATCGACGACGTCGAGACAGAAAAACTGTCGGCCGAGATAGCCAAACGCATTCAGGACGAGATGACCTATCCGGGCCAGGTGAAAATCACTGTTATCCGCGAAACACGCTCTGTTAGTTTTGCCAAATAATCCACGCGTTCATTGACATTTCACACTATGGGAGACGAAAATCCTCTAAAAAACCTTCCGGACGACACCCCGGAACCGCAACTCGGAAGCGACGACGAACTGAGACTCAGTCGCTGCCGCCGCGCGGAACACCACGAAACGCCGCGCGGAAAGCTGAAATGCTATGACTGGATGGCCGACATTCCGGGCGCATCGGAGGGATGCGACATGGTCGAAGTGCAGTTCAAGAACACCCGCAAGGGTTTCTATCTGAACTCGCTCCATATTCCGCTGAAAATAGGCGACACTGTTGTGGTTGAAGCGGCTCCGGGCCATGACGTGGGCGAAGTGACGCTGACCGGTCCGCTGGTAAAGCGCCAGATGCGCCACGGAAGCTCCAAGAGCAAGGACGAGGTGCGCAGGATTCTGCGGAAAGCGCGGCCGGCCGACCTCGAGAAGTTCGAGGAAGCCAAAGCGAAGGAAAACGACACCATGATCCGCTCGCGCAAAATCGCCGAAGACCTGCATCTGAACATGAAGATAGGCGACGTAGAATATCAGGGCGACGGAAACAAAGCCATTTTCTACTACATCGCCGACGAGCGCGTCGATTTCCGACAGCTGATAAAGGTGCTCGCCGAAACTTTCAAAGTGCGCATAGAGATGAAACAGATCGGGGCGCGTCAGGAAGCCGGCCGCATAGGCGGCATAGGGCCCTGCGGCCGTCCGCTCTGCTGTGCATCATGGATGACCAATTTCGTCAGCGTCGGCACTGCGGCCGCCCGCTTCCAGGACATATCCCTGAATCCTCAGAAACTCGCGGGCCAGTGCGCGAAACTGAAATGCTGTCTGAATTTCGAAGTGGATGTCTATGTTGAGAGCATCAAGCATCTTCCGCCGAAAGATGTCCGTCTGGAAACGGCCGACAACACTTATTTCCATTTCAAATACGACATTTTCAACCGTACGATAACATACTCCACCGACAAGTCCGTCCCGGCAAATCTCGTGACGATTTCAGCAGAAAGGGCTTTCGAGGTCATGGAGATGAACAAGGCCGGAGAAAAGCCGCTGAGTCTTCTGGAAGAAAAAGAAAGCTCGACGAAAGAGAAAAAGCCTTATGCCGATCTTCTCGGACAGGACAGCATAGCGAGATTCGACAACACACGGAAGAAGAAGAAAAAGAAATCGAAAAAGCCCAAAGCAGCCCAGCCCAATCAGCCGGGACAGAACGAAGGCGGCAATTCCAATTCTTCCGCAGAAAAGCCCGAGCAACCCCAGCCGGCTACGCAACAGAAACCGAAAGCGCGCAATGACCGCCGCAAGCAGCGGGGTGCCGGCAAAAACGGCGACCAAGCATCCGCGGCCCCGAAAGAGCAGCCCACCAAAGATGAATAGGCTGACACTTTTCATCCTGACAGCTCTCCTGACAGGCGCCGCGGCATGTTCCGACAAGCATGAGCGGTTCGGCTCTTTCAGCAGACTGTCCGAAAAGGGATGGGCTTACGGAGACACGGTCCGGATAACTGTATCGCGACTCGCCTCGACGCAAGAAGGCAGAGAGCTGAGATTAGGGATACGCCACAGAACGGATTACCCCTACCGCAATCTCGCGCTTGAAGTGACCTACACGGCCGACGGCAAAGTGAGGCGTGACACTGTGATAATGGAGCTCGCCGACCGCTACGGTTCATGGCGAGGCAACGGCATGGGGCCGCTGCGCCAGTTTGAAGCGCCCGTTTTCCGAAAGGCGTCAATGCCTGACAGTTCCGAAATCACCATACGCCACGTGATGAAGACCGATACGCTGAGAGGAATTTCGGAAATAGGGGTGCTTATCGACAACCGGTAGCCGTCGGCAAACGTTAATACAGAAGTAACCAATGATTCAGATTATGGAAATCCTTTTACTTCAGTCCGAAGAACAGGCCCTCAGACTTGAAAAAGTCCGCGGCATAATGAACGAGAAAAAAATCGACGCATTGCTCATTTCAGACAATGCCAACAAATATTATCTGACCGGCCGCGTGTTCAGCGGCTATATCTATCTCCCCCTGAAAGGAGAGCCGATATATTTCGTGAAACGCCCTGTCACCATGAAAGGTGACGGAGTCGTGTCGATCCGCAAGCCTGAACAGATCGCCGAAAGCATAGGGATGGTGCCTCCCGCCACTATCGGCCTCGAACTTGCCACGGCGTCATATTCGAAGGTGGAACGGCTGCTCCGCATCTTCCCTCAGTCGGAACTCGCCGACGCATCGATGGTCATGTCAGCCGCCAGAGCGGTTAAGACAGCCGAAGAGCTTGAGAAAATCAGAATCTCAGGCATCAAGCAGGACCATGTCTATCGCAAGATTCCGACTCTTTACAGGGAGGGAATGACCGACGTCGAACTTCAGGTCGAGATAGAGCGTGAGAGCCGTCTGGAAGGTTGTCTCGGTCAGTTCAGGATCAACGGCGACGACATGGAACTTTACATGGGCAATATTCTTGTAGGCGACAACGCCGACGTTCCGACACCCTACGATTTCGCCATGGGAGGCGAAGGAATGGATCCGTCGCTCCCTGTGGGATGCAACGGAACCGTCATCAAGCCCGGCAATTCGGTGATGGTGGATGTCAACGGCAATTATACCGGCTACATGACCGACATGACGCGCACGTACTATGTCGAAGAAATAGGCGATCTCGCCCGCAAAGCCCATGAGTGTTCGATAGCCATCTGCCGACGGCTCGCCGAACTGGGACGTCCCGGCACTGAAGCCAAAGCGCTCTACGAGGAAGCCGAAAAAATGGCGCGTGAAGCCGGGCTGCATGAGTATTTCATGGGCCACAGGCAGAAAGCAGGCTTCGTGGGCCACGGCGTTGGGATAGAGATTAATGAGCTTCCAGTAATTGCGCCACGTAGCCGCGACATCCTTCAGGAAAACAATGTTATAGCGCTTGAGCCCAAATTTGTCATACCCAAGACCGGCGCGGTTGGGATTGAGAACACCTACGTAGTCACTCCTGACGGTCTGAAACCGCTGACCAATACGCCCGAAGGTCTTACTTCACTTACCTGATGATCATAGAAAGAATCAAAGAGGAACCATTCATCACTGTGGGCCGTGTGGCCGACCGCCTCGGTTTTCCCTGCTTTGTCGTCGGGGGATATGTACGCGATATTTTTCTGGAGCGACACTCGAAGGACATGGATTTCGTCAGTGTCGGCCCGGAGAGCGGCATAGCCGTTGCCCGCGGCGTGGCACGCGAATTCGGCAAAGGGACGCGCGTGAACGTGTTCCGCACCTACGGAACAGCGCAGGTATCGCGCAAGGGTATGGATCTTGAATTCGTGGCAGCCCGTCGCGAATCCTATAATCGCGATTCGCGCAATCCGATTGTGGAAACCGGCACGCTCGACGACGACATATCGCGCCGCGACTTCACCATTAACGCGATGGCCATAAGCGTCAACGCCGATTCGTTCGGAGAACTCGTTGACAGATTCGACGGACTCTCGGACCTGAAAAAGGGTATAATAAGGACTCCTCTCGACCCTGAAATAACCTTCAGCGACGACCCGCTGCGCATGATGCGCGCCATACGTTTCGCAACGCAGCTTGAATTCCGCATTTTTCCCGAAACGCTCGACGCCATCACACGCAATGCAGAGCGTATCAAAATAATAACGGTAGAGCGTATAGCCACAGAGCTCAACAAGATAATGGCCTCGCCGAGACCGTCGATAGGCTGGAAACTGCTCGCTCACACGGGTCTGCTCCACTACATACTTCCGGAGCTCGACGCCATGCGCGGAGTGGAGGTGATCCACGGCCGAGGACATAAAGACAATTTCGAGCATACGATGCTTGTTCTCGACCGCGTGGCCGCCGCTTCCGACAATCTCTGGCTACGCTGGGCGGCTTTGCTCCACGACATAGCCAAACCTGTCACCAAACGCTGGGTAGAAGGAACAGGATGGACTTTCCACAACCACAACTTCATCGGCGCGAAAATGGTTAAAAACATATTCCTGCGCCTGAAACTTCCCCTCGGAGAGCCGATGCGTTACGTAAGGAAAATGGTGGAGCTCCACATGCGGCCCATAGCCCTCGTGGAAGAATGTGTCACCGACTCGGCAATCCGTCGCCTGATCACCGATGCTTCGGATGATATCGACGACCTGATGACCCTGTGCCGGGCCGACATCACCTCACGCAATCCTGAAAAAGTGCGCACTCATCTGCGCAACTTCGATGCCGTCATCGGCAAGATGGAGGATGTCAACGAGCGCGACCATCTGCGCAACTTCCAGCCGCCCGTTGACGGCCAGGAAATAATGGATACGTTCGGGCTTCCGCCGTCGCAACCCGTCGGCGAAATCAAAGCTGCCATAAAAGAGGCCGTGCTTGACGGAGTGATCCCCAACGAGCACGAGGCCGCGCGCGTCTTCATGCTCGAGCTGGGCCAACGCATGGGACTTACGCCTGTCGCCGGCGCCACTGGGCAAAATGACGGCGGCGCCCAAGATATGTGAGATCGTCTCCGTGAGTGTAAGCCTCACGTTCGAATGACAGGGCGCGATAAGCCTTATACCAGTTTCGCAGACGGACAAAATGCCACAGCCATTCCAGGCCGTAGATAATATAGAAAGGAATCCACAGAAGCTCGCGCTGCTGGGCTGTGTGGATTTCTTCATGATTTATCATATAGCGGTCAATCCATGAGGCGTCGCGCGTCCATATTGTACCGAAGAGATTCATACAGAATCCCTTCGGCATGAACCGCGTAACATATATCCTCGGCTGCCGCCTCTTTTTCTCGCCTTTCATTTTTCCGAGTCTGTAAAACCGGTTGTAAAATTACGAATTTACTCTGTTTCCACATTGGGAATACGGATTTAATTACTTGCGGATATCGAAACAAATGGCTATATTTGTATCAAAATATTAGCAGTATCATGACAAAGGAGATAAATAATAACAATATATTATCAATATTAGATAACTATACGTTAATTAATGCTGATGATATAACACGTCAGGTCGCGGACAACTTCAGGAAACGGAGAGTTGAAAAAAATATTACCCGACATTGCATTTCCGAGTTGTCAGGAGTGCCTTTGTCAACCGTGGCCCGCTTCGAGCAGAAAGGGCTTATTGCCTTCGAGTCGCTTGTCAAGCTGGCGATGGCCTTAGGATACACTTCTGACGTCAGCAACCTATTCAGTACCTCAAAATTCAACACAATGAAAGAACTCGATATGATTCGCAGCAAAAGCGGAGACAAAAGGGCATATCCAAAAAGCAAAGGTATATGAAAAAAACGGAAAAACTAAGCGTCATGTTTCGAGGACGCCCAGTCGGCTCATTGTCGCTCACACCGGATAACAGATTGAATGTCTTCGAATATGATAAAACGTGGATTGCCGACGGTTTCAGCATATCACCCCTTGAACTTCCTCTGAAACCGGGTATATTCATAGCAAAGCCACAACCGTTTTATGGCAATTTCGGCATTTTCGAGGACAGTCTGCCGGACGGATATGGCCGTTATCTTCTCCATAAAGCATTAGTGAGAAAGGGGATAAACGATTCGGAGTTGTCGTCCTTGGACCGTCTGGCCATTGTAAGTGACAATGGCATGGGTGCACTCACCTACTCGCCGGTCTTTAAACTCGAGCAGGAAGAACCCATAACAGACTTCGACAGGCTCCAGCAGATTGCACTTGAAGTGCTCAGAGAACAGCAAGATAACGATGCCGGGCGGTTGCTGTATCATAGCGGCAACAGCGGAGGCGCTCGTCCCAAAGCGGTATTTTCAGATGCAGAGGGCCACTGGATTGTTAAATTCAGGCACATTTATGATCCGAGCGATATGGGTATTCAGGAGTATCGATACAATGAAATCGCACGAAAATGTGGGATCATCGTGCCTGACTTTCGTCTTGTCAACGGACGGTATTTCACTTCACGCAGATTTGACATAGACAATGAAGGCCAACGTCTTCATACTGCGACAGCCGGAGGTTTGTTGGGCATATCGCTCAGACAACCGTTTTTGGATTACTCAAATCTGCTCGCACTTACAGGCTATATAACCCAAAACCGTGAAGATGTGGAGCAGATATATCGCCGAATGGTATTCAACTATCTTACAGATAATAAAGATGACCATTGCAAAAATTTCAGTTTTTATGTAATGAAGAACTCAAATACGGATGCATGGCATTGGCGGCTTGCACCGGCCTACGACCTGACACTCTGCGCCGAGGGTTATAACGGAGAACACGCCACTTCCGTCAACGGAACCGGCCATCCTGAATTATCTGACTTCATTTCCGCAGGCACTAAAATCAAACTGCCTGAGGAAAGATGCCGAGAAATAATAGACGAAGTTAGAACCGGCTGCCAAGAGCTGAACCGTTACGAAATTCCTCAATAACGAGGCAACCCCGCAGAAAACAAGAGGAAATATGGGCGGGGGTTTGGTTATTCGGGGGAAAAGCAGTAACTTTGCAGTCGCTTTTTAGCATCCCGTGTGATGGGAAATTAAGAAGCTCTTAATTTTTAGTAACACATTTAAATTCACCAACAACGAAATGAAGACATTTCAGCTCAGCGCCGAGCCCCGTACAGCTCTCGGCAAAAAAGCAGCCAAGGCCCTCCGCGCCGAAGGCAAGATCCCCGTGGTTCTCAACGGCGGCGAAATCATCGAACTCCCCTACAGCGGCACTCTTCGCGACGGCGAAAAGATCGTTGAGATAGGAAACGGCAAAGGTCTCATCACAACCGACCTCACCGTCACCAACGATGCAGTGCGCAACCTCGTATATACTCCCGACATTTTCGCAATCGAACTCGACGTTCACGGCGAAAAGCGTATGGCTATCCTCAAGGATATCCAGTTCCATCCCGTGAAGGACTCAATCCTCCACATGGACCTTCTCGAAGTATTCGACAAGAAGCCGGTGGTTATCGACGTTCCCGTTAAGCTTGAAGGTCACGCCGAAGGTGTGAAGGCCGGTGGTAAGCTTTCGCTCTCCATGAAGAAACTCCGCGTGAAGGCTCTTTACACGGAAGTTCCCGAACGCCTCGTGATCAACGTGGATCACCTCGGTCTCGGCAAGACTCTTCAGGTAGGCGATCTGCACTTCGAAGGTCTCGAACTGATGAATGCCAAGAACGCTGTTGTCTGCGCCGTTCAGCTCACCCGTGCAGCCCGTGGTGCAGCCGCTGCAGCCGCTAACGCATAAAATTTCATCTGCCCATGAAATTTCTTATTGTTGGGCTGGGCAACATCGGCGACGAATACCGGGGTACCCGCCACAACATTGGTTTTACGATATTGGATGCCTTTGCAGAGGCATCCAATATTGCTTTTTCGACCAAACGCTACGGGGATGTAGCGGAAATGCGTCTCAAAAACCAGCAGCTCATCCTGCTGAAGCCTTCGACCTACATGAATCTGTCGGGCCACGCTGTGCGCTACTGGAAAGACAAGGAGGGTATCGATCTGGACCATATCCTTGTCATTGTCGATGATCTGGCACTGCCGTTCGGGGCCATCAGGATGAAGGCACGCGGAAGCGACGCCGGCCACAACGGACTGAAGGATATAGCGGCCATGCTCGGCACGGATGCCTATCCGCGTCTGCGTTTCGGAATCGGGAACGATTTTCCGCGCGGAGGGCAGATAGATTATGTGCTCGGCCGTTTTTCTCTTGACCAGCGCCAGATGCTTCCTACGCGAATCGACATCGCCATCGATGCCATCAAGACTTTCTGTCTGGCCGGGATTCAGACGGCCATGTGTGACTTCAATAATAAGTAATCAAGATGCCGAAAGAAGTCAGAATAGATAAATGGATATGGGCCATGCGCATATTCAAGACGCGCACAATCGCCGCCGAGGCCTGCAAGAAAGGGCGCGTCATGGTGGGAGACGTTGCTGTCAAGCCGTCGCGCACGGTCAAGCCGGGCGACATTGTCAGCGTGCGCAAGCCTCCGGTCACCTACTCTTTCCGCGTGAAAGCCGTGACTGAAAACCGGCTCGGAGCGAAACTCGTGCCGGACTATATGGAGAACATCACTCCGCAGTCGCAGCTCGATCTGCTCGATGTCATAAAGATTTCCGGGTTCATCGACCGCCGCAAAGGACTCGGACGACCCACAAAACGCGAGGGACGCCAGCTCGAAGAGTTCACCTCTCAGGTTTTCGACGATTCCACCCGCGGATGGGATCTGGACTTCGACGACGATTTCTTCGACGATGAAGAAGATTAGCCGGTTAGTCGGATTGGGCTAATCAATGCGATTGAGTAATGGGAAAGAGTTCGATGAACAAGTCCGAAGGACGTGCTGCGTCATAACCGTGCACTCCGCTTCGCTCCATGGCCGGTTACTTTCAGCACGCCCTGACGGGCTCTGATTGGGAAAACATGACAAAAATTTCTTAACTCAACCGCATTGATCGGGCTAATTGGAAGAACTAAAATGGAATCTCTGAAATTTTTTTCAGAGATTTTTTATTTTTCCGGGAAAATATTTGCAAAACTAAAATATTAGTTGTTTCTTTGCGACATAAACTAAAACATTAGTTGCAATGAGACAAAAGAACCGGCTTACAGAAAAAGAGAGCGAGATCATGCGTCAGCTCTGGTCGCGGGGCCCGCTCTTCGTCAGGCAGATGCTTGAGGAATATCCCGACCCTAAACCACACTTCAACACCGTTTCGACCACGGTGCGCATCCTCGAGGACAAAGGGTTTGTCAGTCATGAAGTCATCAACGGCTCCCACTGCTATCATGCCACCGTAGGTTCAGAGTATTTCCGCAGAAGCTCGCTTGAGAGCGTAGTGCGCAACTATTTCAACAACTCCTACCGCGACGTGGTCAGCGCGCTTGTGGCCGAAGAAAAAATAAGCGACGAAGAACTGCGCGAAATTCTTCAAATGATCGAAAAACGCCACGACAATGGGTAACGCGCTCGTCTTCACTCTCTGCTCGGCGATATTTCTCCTGGCCGGCTACCTCGGTTACAAATGTCTGCTCTCCTCCTGCAACCAGCCGGCATTCAACCGCGCAGTCATTCTTGCGGTGTATGCTCTCTCGGCTCTCTGGTTTCTCTTTCCTGAGATAACCGTCAATATTCCGAGCGATCTGTCAGGCGGAATATCTATCGGAAAGATTTCAGCGGCCATAGCCGAAGCGACTGACGGAACCGCCGGATTTTCGTGGACGGAGACGATCATCACCGTCTGGATCTGCGGAATGGTGTTCTTCCTGACGAAAACCGTTATCGGAATCATCTCCCTGGTCCGCTACATCAGACGTGGCCGCAGAATCAAGCAGGACGATTATACACTTGTCATCACCGACGATGCGCCACACTCACCTTTCAGCTGGATGCGTTACGTGGTCATCCACAAAGCCGATGTTGCCGACGACCGGCTGATCGTCAGCCATGAGATAGCACACATCCGTCGCCGACACACCCTTGACCTCATCATCGCGCAGATATTCTGCATAGTGCAGTGGTTCAATCCCGGAGCGTGGCTTATGAAAGAGGAGCTTGAAAGCGTGCATGAATATCAGGCGGATGAAGACGTGCTTGGCGAAGGCGTCAATCTGAAAGATTATCAACTCATATTAATAAAAAAGACTGTCGGCAACCGTTTCCACCAGCTTACCAACAGCCTTAATCACAGTCAACTTAAAAAACGTTTAACCATGATGATGAAATCAAAAAGCAAACGGAGCGCCCGTCTCGGTGCGGCGGTCCTCCTCCCCGCGATGCTCGCGGCGGCCGTAGTAGTCAATCTTCCTGAAGTAGCCTCGGCCATGGATCTCTTACGGCCCGACAAAGTTAGCGGTTTGACCGCTGAAATGCAAACTGCAAAAGTTAAAGTAACTGACAGCGACAACACTGGTGCTGTCGCCACGGAGCCTGCGGCCGAAAAATCCGTTACCGCCGGGACCGCAATTACCGATAACGGCGCCCTGCTTGCGGCGAACAGCTCCCAGGCAAAGAAAAAGAGCCCGAAAAAGCTGCGCACTGTCTCCAAGGGGACAATCAAGACAAATGACCCGTCAAAAGTTATAGCCTATGAAAATGTTTCCGACGAAGATCTGGACGTTTATCCGGCCTATCCGGGAGGGGACATGGCTCTCATCAATCATTGTATAAGGAATATAGTTTATCCCGCTGAAGCTTTTGTAAACAAAATTCAGGGAGATGTCATAGTCAGTTTCATAGTCGATACAGACGGCTCCATAACCGATGTCAAAGTCGCCAATCCGGTTCATCCGGCCCTTGACGCCGAAGCTGTGAGAGTCGTCAAAGCCATTCCTAAGAAATTTTCTCCGGGTAAAAAAGATGGTAAAGCCGTAAAAACGACCATCAATCTCCCGGTAAAATTCAAATTGAAATAGTCTCATTAGAAGTTTGAGATTGCTTGACAATTTTGTTCCCGATCTCTTAAAGCCTCCGGTTGCAATCGTCGTTCGGTGAAAGCCGGGGGCTTATTTTGTCCCGTAATTACCGGGGTATAAGAAAAAAATCCGTTTTCCGTGTCACAAATCCCGGGTCTGCTACGTCATACCCATGATTTGTCATCTCAAAACTAATTATTATCAAAATATCAGAAATGAAATTTTTTAAATTCTTTTTTCTGTCGGTAATGTTTCTGGGCATCGGCATGAATGCATCTGCGCAGAAATATGCCGTCAAAGGCGTGGTCGCGGATTCCACCGGCACGGGGGAGCCGTTTGCCACGGTGCGCATATTCAGCCGCACCGACACCGTCAAGCCCGTAGCCACACTGGTGACTTCCGAAGAGGGCCTCTTCTCACAGGCATTGAGCCCCGGTGCCTACCGTCTCATGATTCTATCGACCGGACGCACGCCGATACGCACCATGTTCGACATCACCGAGGCTAAACCTGTGGCCGATCTCGGGACGCTCGTCATCCGCGACTCGGGCCGCACGCTGAAGGAAGTAGTGGTCGAAGGCACGCGCCCGCTGATCTCGCGCGAGATCGACCGCATAGCCTACGACGTGGCCAACGACCCTTCGGCCTCCACTACCCAGCTCGACGAGATGCTGAAACGAGTGCCGCTCGTGACGGTCGATCCCGACGGAACCATCAAGATAAAGGGCAGCTCGAGTTTCCTCATCTACAAGAACGGGCGCCGCAACAACACTTTCAGCAACAACGCCAAGGAGATATTCAAGTCCATTCCCGCCTCGATGATCCAGAAAATAGAGGTCATCACCGATCCGGGGGCACGCGAGGACGCCGAGGGCGTAGGCATGATACTGAACATAGTGACCAAAGAGGAGATGAGCTTCAAGGGCGTGATGGGAAATGTAGGCCTCAGTTATGCCACCAACTCCAATGTCCCCAACCCCAATCTGTGGCTCATGTCGCAGATCGACAAGCTGACCTTCTCGGTTTATGGCAGCGTCTATTCTTACCCGAGTCGCTCGGGGAAACAGGTGCATACTACCGAACGCGTCTTTGATGACACGGGCAACCGTTATACCGACAGGAATGTAATGAAATCCTCGGGTGTATCAGAAAATCTGGGATTCGAGCTGAGTTATGAAATCGACACTCTCAACCTGATCACCGCAGATTTCTTTTCATATCTAAGTTCCAGAAAGTCGATGAACGACCAGAGCGTAGCGATGTACGGTCCCGACGGCGATCTGCTCTACAGCTACAAGACCCGTGCCGACTATGTAAAACCGTCGCGTTGGCATTATCTCAGCGGCAATTTCAACTATCAGCGCCTGACCCACAAGAAAGGCGAGAAGATAATCCTCTCCTATCAGATCAACGGCAACGGCGGACGCACAAACAGCCGTGACCAATATTACGACCAGGTCAACATGCCGGTGGATTACACGGGCATTTACAACAACTCGCGCGCCTCTCTGCTCGAACACACCCTTCAGCTCGACTGGACGCGCCCGCTATGGTCAGGCCACACGCTCGACCTCGGCGGAAAATACATCTACCGCGACAACCACAGCGTTGCCGACCGCGACTATGAGGGAGCGGGCATAAACCACACCGATTTCTCCCACATCACCCAGATAGGCGCTCTCTTCGCCGACTACCGCGTCAACATAGGCAAACTCGGTCTCCGCGCCGGAGTGCGCTACGAGTTCTCGCGTCTGTCGGCCAAGTTCCACACAGGTAATGAAAAGGATTTCCACAGCGACCTTAACGACTGGGTTCCGAACGCGGCGATCTCCTACAACATCAACAACAACAATTCGGTGCGCCTCTCCTACAGCTCAAGCATCCAGCGCCCCGGCATCAACTACCTGAACCCGACGGTCAACGCGGGCCCGACATCGACCTCGCAGGGCAATCCCGACCTGAGCAGTCTGCGCAACCAGTCGGCCAACCTCAACTACAGCTTCTTCACCAACAAGCTCAGCATTGACTTCAACACGAGCTTCGGCTGGAGCAACAACGCCATCATATCGGTTCAGACCTCGCGCGACGACCATCTTTATTCGACCTACGCCAACGCCGGACGAAACCGCTACTTCAGCAACTATCTCTACATGATGTGGAACATGACCAGCAAGACCCGAGTTATGCTCAACGGAGGTATCAGATACAACTACTACAAGAATCCCTCGGCAGGAATCAAATTCGACGGATGGAGCCCAGACTGTTACTTCCGCGTTCAGCAGACCCTCCCCGCGAAACTGAATCTTTCCGTGTTCACTTACTATGAAGGGGACCGCAAGTCACTCTATCAGGTGTTCACTCCAGTGGGCATGTCGAAGATCTACTACGGCTTCGGTCTGCGCCGTTCGTTCCTGAAGGAAGATCGCCTGAGCGTGGATCTGAACTTCACCAATCCTTTCGGACCGCGCCACAGCAAATACCGCAGCTATCAGGTGAACGTTCCCTATCAGAGCGTATCGCGCTCGGAATCATGGAACAACATGACCGCACGGATCAGTATCTCCTATCGTTTCGGCAAGCTTAACGCACAGGTCAAGAAAGTCCGCGGAATCTCGAACAACGACGTTGTCGGCGGCAACAACCGATAGAGCTATTGAATAGACATATATATGAATCAGCCGGGTCTGCAAGCAGATCCGGCTGAAATTTTATAGGAAGCCCGGCAATGTTATCATGGAAGGGTGGAGTCGCGCAGTTCCGACTCCATTTCGCGGATCTGACGACGGATTCGCCCGTCGATGACGAACCCGATAAAAAGGCCGAAAATAGCGCCGACAATCCCACCGACAAGCATGACGGAGCTGACTCTGCTGAAATAAGCGAGCAGACACACCATCAATGGCAGACAAAGAGCAAAACCGACGGCTTTCTGCCACATACGCGCCTTCTGCAACCGACAGACGGATTCCATTGCCTGAACCACGTTCATGCGGCTGAGATCAATGTCCTTTACGCGCTCGAGGACCATGAAAGAGAGAAAAGCCATCACTCCGAAATAGACCGCCATCAAGATTACAAGCCACAACGGGAAGATCCGTTCGATGGAGAAAGTCCCCGATATCCCGACCCATATAAGGCACAAGGCTATGTTTACCCTGTAGAAACGCGCTATCTTCTCGGATCGTGAAGCGATTCCGCGCCTGATTATTTTTCTGGCCATTTCCTCACGGTTATCCGCCTTGGAAGGAGCAGCGTCGAGATTCTGCCATTGGGATTTCAGTGTATCCAAATCTGTATTCATAACAGTCTTTTTTAGTCTTTTGAATCATTTATCAGCCGAAGATGAAAGCCGTTGCTTTATCCGGTAGAGGCGCGAAGCAACATTAGAGCGAGAGAGACCGGTTATTTCGGAGATCTCGTCGTAGCTATGCTCGTCGAGCCAGAGCATCACTATTGCCTTGTCAATTTTCCCGAGCCGTCCGATAAGCTCATACATCATGCGGAGCTGCGCCTGACGTTCCGCCGATTCGTCAATAAGGCCATAAGCGGTCTCGTCCAGACGGCTGACGGAAGAATGTTTTCCATGCCGCCGGAAATAGGTAATGCAGGTGTTCAACGCTATGCGATAGACCCATGTGGATACCTTCGCCATGCTGTTGAATCCGTCCAGTCCGCTCCACACGTTGGCAGCGACCTCCTGATGAAGGTCTTCAAGATGGTCGCGGTCCTCGGCATACATGTAGCATACCTTGTAGATCAAGGCGTCATGATCGCGGAGAATCTCGAGAAAGCGTTCTGTTTTTTCTGACGGGCGTGACATCTTCGTTCTTTTATCTGTTACTATAAGACTCGGATTTACCGAAAAAATTGCAGTGGTAGCAGAAAAATTTTTATTTGTCATTGTCTATCCGGCCACTCCGCTGCGCTCCATGGCCGGTTACAACACAGCACGCCCTAACGGACTCCGATGGGGAAAACATGACAAAAAACGGGAGACAAACAACAAGCGCTTGTCTCCCGATATTGTTTCCGTTTGTTCTCTATTAGAAAAGATAGGCGGCGGTCACTGTCCAATAACGGTTATGGCCTTCGATGTTGGAAGAGCCGGTTGCGCCGATACTTTTGAGAGTCTTGGTCATGCCGACGCTGTAGCTTGCAGCGATCTGCAGATGTGAGAAAAGTTCCGCGCCGGCTCCGAAATTCCATGAAGTGTCGAACTTGCGGTTACGCCATGCTTCCTCGGCGCTTCTGCGGCTGGTAAGGAAGGAGAAAGAGGGACCGGTGAAAAGCATGGGGCGCACGATTTTGTTGACCAGCGGAAGATTCATTTTCCATTTAAGATTGACGGGAATGTCGATATAGTCACGATTGTCCTTGTGGATCTCATTCTGCTCCATGAACTGCGCGTTACGGCGCACATACATCAGCGACGCGTCAACCCCGACACCCACTACGGGAGCGGTAAACTCTATCATCGCACCACCTGTGAAACCGGCACGGTTATCGGCGTCGAAAGCGCTTTCATTGAAGTGGAGAGAGTTGATGGCCACACCGGCCTTGAGTCCGAAACGGAGCTGGGCGTCGGCCGACAGAGCCGAAGCGAAAGAAGCCACAATAATGGCAAATACGATCGTCAGTTTTTTCATTTTGTCAAAATTCTGTTTGTTGGTTATTATTCTATCATTTTCAAAAATGTGTCTTCATCTATTATAGGGATACCGAGCTTGTTAGCCTTCTCGAGTTTGGCCGGCCCCATGTTTTCGCCGGCAAGCACATAATCGGTCTTTTTCGAAATCGAGCCAACGTTCTTACCGCCGTTCTGTTCTATGAGGTCCTTATATTCGTCGCGTGAGTGACGGGAGAAAGTGCCGGATATCACTATAGATTTTCCGGCAAGACGGTCGGAACGCATCGTTGAATCGCTCTCGGGCATTGACATCTGAAGCCCATAGCCGCGAAGCCGTTCAACGATCGCGAGATTCCGCTCGTCGGCAAAATACTCGACTATCGATGCCGCTATTCTCGGCCCGATATCCTCGATCTGCGTCAGTTCCTCGGCCGACATAGCCATCAGACGGTCTATGCTTCCGGTTGCACGGGCGAGTTTCTTGGCCACTGTCTCTCCGACAAAAGGGATGGAGAGCGCATAGACCACGCGGTCAAAAGTAACCGACTTCGATTCCTCGAGGCCCTGAAGTATCCGTTCGGCGCTCCGTTCACCGAATCCGGGCAACATGCTGAGATCGGCGGCTGTAAGTTCGTAGAGGTCTGCGGCATTCTTTATCAGGCCTGTCTCAAAGAGATCGGTGACGGTCTCTTCGCCAATGCCGTCGATATTCATCATGCGGCGCCCGACGAAATGTTCCACTCGGCCGGTGATCTGCGGCACACATCCATATTTGTTGGGACATATCCATGACGCCTCTCCTTCGGCGCGGACGAGCGGAGTGCCGCATGAAGGACAGTCGCGACAGAACCGAACTGGCTCGGCATCAGGCTGCCTGTCGGCCATTTCCACACCGGTTATCTTCGGGATTATCTCACCGCCTTTCTCAACGTAGAGCATATCGCCTTCATGGATGTCGAGAGTGCGGATTATGTCTTCGTTATGGAGCGACGCACGCTTCACTATGGTTCCGGAAAGCAATACGGGTTCAAGATTAGCGACGGGCGTTATGATTCCGGAACGACCGACCTCGAACGAAACAAACCTCAGGCGCGTCAACGCACGTTCGGCCTGAAATTTATAAGCGATGGCCCAGCGGGGGCTTTTGGCCGTGAAGCCGAGATTGAGCTGCTGGCGCATATCGTTGACTTTGAACACCAGGCCGTCGGTGGCAACGGGCAACTCCCTTCGGGCCGTATCCCAGTGACTGATGAACCAGTCAACGTCGTCGATGGAATGAAGAAGCGTCATGGCGTCGGACACCTTGAAACCCCACGAGCGGGCGGCGAGCATGTTGTCGAAATGATTGTCGAAAGGCAGATCATCGCCGAGCATATAATATAGGTATGCATCAAGACCACGACGCGCCACTTCGGCGGAGTTCTGAAGCTTCAGGGTTCCCGAGGCTGCATTTCGGGGGTTGGCGAAAAGCGGCTCTTCGTTGAAAGCACGCTCTTCGTTCAGGCGTTCAAACGCCTTCCACGGCAAAACAATCTCTCCCCTTATCTCGAAACGCTTCGGCCATCCGCTCCCTTGCAGCTGCAGCGGGATACTGCGGATTGTCTTGACATTGTCGGTCACCACGTCGCCCTTTTCTCCGTCACCACGGGTGACGGCGCGGACAAGACGGCCATCCTCATAGTGGAGCGAGATGGAAGTTCCGTCAAATTTAAGTTCTCCGACAATTGCGACATCTTCGCCGGGAAGCGCCTCCTTGCAGCGGGTCACGAACTCGTCAACCTCTTTCACGGTGTAGGTATTGCCGAGGGAGAGCATGCGGCGCTCATGGTAGAACTGCTCGAATCCCTTTACGGAGAGATCGCTGCCTACGCGGTGGGTGGGGGAAAGCGGATCGTCAAAGTCGGGGTATTCATGTTCAAGACGTTCAAGTTCCTTGAGTTTCTGATCGAACTCAAAGTCAGACACAGTCGGTGAATTCAACACATAATAATTGTAATTATGGCGGTTGAGTTCATTTCTGAGGTTCTCGATTTTCTGTTTTACGGAATCCATAAGCTATAAATTCGCAACAAAATTAGCACAAAATTCGCAGAAAACCGTAACTTTGTAGCTTAAAACATCTTCTAAACGGAAATGTATAAATTTTTGACAACAATAATAGCTGCCGGAATGGCCATAGCTTCGACTTCGTGCGGTCACGCCAAATCGGAGCAGAACAGCGCCATTTCAAAAGCCGACACCTCGGTAATGACCGACATACCGGACTTTGACGCAGACAGCGCCTATGCCTTCATCGACGCCCAGGTAGCCTTTGGACCGCGCGTCCCGGGAACGCCGGCGCATGAGAAATGCGAGAATTACATCGTTTCATCGCTTCGGAAATTCGGAGCGGACACGGTCAGCGTCCAGAGAACCACCGTCACCGCTTTCGACGGCACGCGGCTGCCTGTCGCCAATATAATGGCTTCATTCAACAACGGCGCTCCGCGCAAAGTGCTTCTCGTGGCACATTACGACACCAGGCCGTTCGCCGACGAGGAAAAAGATAAAGCCAAACGCAACACCCCCATTGACGGAGCCAACGACGGCGGAAGCGGCGTGGGCGTCCTTCTCGAAATCGCGCGGCAACTGGGACAGAAAGCGCCTCAGATCGGAATAGACATGCTGTTCACCGACGTGGAGGACTACGGCACCTCAGAGGGTCAGGACTCCGACGGGTCATGGTGTCTCGGCACCCAGTACTGGGCAGACAACAACCCATACGTCGGCAAAACGCGACCCGCTTACGGGATACTCCTCGACATGGTCGGCGGAAGAGGCGCAGTCTTCACACGCGAATATACTTCCATGAACCTTGCGCCCGACATTGTCAACCTCGTCTGGGGGACCGCGTCACGCTCACCCTACTCCGACCGTTTTTCCAACGACGTGCAGGGAGCGGCAATGGATGACCACATATATGTGAGCAAAGCCGGAATCCCGTGCATAGACATAATAGAGATAGCCAACCCGCAGACCGGCGGTTTCCCTCCCACATGGCACACCCTGGCCGACAATATGGACGCCATTGACCGCTCGACCCTCAAAGCTGTGGGACAGGTAGTCACGGACGTTCTGTACTCTGAACCGGCAACCCAACCCTAAGACCCAATCACACAAAAACAATACATCATGACCATAAACGAATCACAACAGGAAATAATCGATGAATTTTCAGACGTAGAGGACTGGATGGACCGCTACGCCATGATTATAGATCTGGGCAATTCCCTTCCTCCCATCGACGACAGCTACAAGACCCCTGAGCACCTTATCGAAGGGTGTCAGAGCCGTGTGTGGCTCAACGCCGAGGAGCGCGACGGCAAGGTCTATTTCACCGCCGACTCCGACGCCATCATCGTAAAAGGCATAATCGCGATGCTTATAAAAGTCCTCAACGGCCACACTCCGGCCGAGATTCTCGCCTCGGACCTTCATTTCATCGACGACATAGGGTTGGCCGAAAACCTGTCGCCCACGCGCTCCAACGGTCTGCTCGCGATGGTGAAACAGATGCGTCTCTATGCGATGGCAATGGAGATGCGCGACAAAAAACAATCAGAACAATAACAAACCAATAAATTCACAACACCACCAGCTATGTTTAAAAACCAACCGAAAGGACTGTATGTGCTCGCGCTGGCCAACACCGGAGAACGCTTCGGCTACTACACCATGCTCGCCATCCTGCTCCTCTTCCTTCAGGCCAAATTCGGCTTCTCGACCGCTCTTGCCGGTACGATCTACTCAACATTCCTCGCATTGGTCTATTTCATGCCTATGATCGGCGGATGGATCGCCGACAAATGGAATTTCCAGAAGACGGTGACTCTCGGAATCGTCGTGATGTTCCTCGGCTATCTCGTCATGTCGATCCCGACCCCTCGCGGCGCCGTCACATCAATGATCATCATGTTTGTGGCCCTGCTGCTGATCTCTGTCGGAACCGGCCTTTTCAAAGGCAACCTTCAGGTGATGGTGGGCGATCTCTACGATGATCCCCGCTACAGCGAAAAACGCGACATCGCCTTCTCGCTCTTCTACATGGCCATCAACATCGGCGCCATGTTCGCCCCCCAGGTAACCGTCTGGCTCTGCGAGACAGCCCTCCACGCCAACGGCCTCGTCTATGACGGAGCGATCCCGAGTATCTGCAACAAGATCATCGCCGGCGAGACTCCCACACCCGAAGCCATGGCAACCCTGACCAACTTCGCACCCCAGGGCGCAAATCTCCACGAATTCGCAGAAACTTACATGAACACCATCACCACGGGCTACAGCTATGCGTTCGGCGTGGCATGTCTCTCCATGGTACTCAGCTTCCTCATCTACAAGATAGGCAAAAGCACCTACAGCAATGTAGCCGATACGAAGGACAAGAAAGCCGGTTCGACCGCTGCCGCAGCTCCTGTCAAGGAACTCACTCCCGAGCAGACCAAGAGCCGCATCACAGCCCTTTTGCTCGTCTTCGCTGTGGTTATTTTCTTCTGGATGGTATTCCACCAGAACGGAGCTACCCTCACCAAGTTCGCCGAGGTCTTCACGATGTCGGAATCTACCGGATGGACCCGCATAGGCTTCAACATCTGGGCTCTCGCAACAATAGTTGTGGCTGTCTATGCATTCTTCAGCCTCGCCCAGAGTAAGACCGCCAAGGGACGCATCATCTCGGCAGTGGTTCTTGCAGCCGCAGCCGGCGTGATATGGTACTTCTATGGCATCACTCCCGAAACCGTGACCGGAATCCAGCCTCAGGTGTTCCAGCAGTTCAACCCCTTCTATGTGGTTGCCCTCACCCCCTTCTCGGTAGCTCTCTTCGGCTGGCTCGCCAACAAGAAGAAAGAGCCTTCGGCACCGCGCAAGATAGGCTACGGTATGCTCGTGGCAGCATTCGCCTTCCTCGTTATGTGCATCGGCTCAATCGGTCTCGGTGTAGCACCCGAACAGGGCCAGGGCGAACATCTCGTAAGCCCCAACCTTCTGATCGGAACCTATCTCATACTGACCTTCGCCGAACTTCTGCTCTCGCCGATGGGTATATCTTTCGTCAGCAAGGTTGCACCTCCCAAGTACAAAGGCGCCATGATGGGCTGCTGGTTCGGCGCTACCGCAATCGGTAACTACCTCGTGCTCATCCCCACCCTTCTCTGGAACTCGATCGATGTGTCAATACTCTGGGCCATCCTCATTGTTGTCTGCCTGATCTCGGCCGGCTTCATCTTCTTCATGATGAAACGCCTTGAAGCCGCCACCGCCGACGACACCCCCGCGCCCACGGAAGACGCTCTCGAAACCGTTGAAGACGACGCGATCTGATCTTCACAAGATATAACATACCCCGGAACCGCACGCCCCATTAAAACGGCGTGCGGTTCTGTTTATGCCTGAAGTGAACCGAAAGCGCCGCGGGCGCGTTTAATTACCGGAAACAAAATCGAAAAAAATCATGGCAACCATCATACTTGACACTCCCGCCACTCTCCACCTCCTGATAGTCATCGCGGCTGTCATTATTTCAGCAGCTGTCGGCGCAATAGCCACCCGACTGCTCAACGGCGTCATACACAAACGTCCGCAACGCGTTACAATGACAGTAAAATCAGGTTCCCGTCAACTTTTACGAAAATAATCATTGTGATTTGAAATAAAATCACTAACTTTGCCCCGCAATTGAGAAGGAAAAGCTCAATCGGCTGCCTCGGGGTGTAGCACAGTTGGCAGCGCGCCACGTTCGGGACGTGGAGGTCGGAAGTTCGAGTCTTCTCACCCCGACAAAACAGGACAACCTTTCAGACCATTCGGCCTGTGAGGTTGTTATTGTTTATATAGCTATCCTCAAATTCACATATATATATGCAACTGATAGAACTGAACATCGACAAGATCATAGAACTTTGCAAAAAGTTCCATGTCCGCAAGCTCTGGGTTTTCGGCTCGATTCTAACCAATCGCTTCAACGACAAAAGCGATGTTGACCTATGTGTGGATTTCGACAAGAGCAAAGTGGATTTGTTTGACTATGCTGACAACTTCTTCGATTTCCAATATGCTCTTGAAGATATCCTTGGTCGTAAAATAGACATTACGGAAGATACAGCCGTGCGAAACAGATATTTCAGACAAGAACTCGATGAAACCCGCAAGTTGATTTATGGCTGATAAATTAGTCGTAAAATATCTCAACGACATGCTTGACTCGATCAAACAGATAGAGTCATATTTCGACACATTGCCACGGAGATTTGACATATATTGCAAAACCCCTATGATGCAACGTGCTATTCAAATGAATATTTCAATCATAGGAGAAGCAACTAATAGACTGCTTAAAATCGCCCCGGAAATACCAATTACGAAAGCAAGGAAAATAGTTGATACTCGTAATTATATGATTCATGGTTATGATAGCGTCAGCCATGACATGGTTTGGTCAATAGTGATAAATCATCTGCCTTTATTGAAATCGGAAATAATCAGGATTTTAACAGAAATCGGAACTGATTCAGAACAAACCAAATAAAAAAATCAAAACAATTCTCTCAGGAGCAATTAACAAACATCCAATCATATTCGACAGGAATCCTTTATCGCAATTCTCAATCAAGAAATTCTCAGTGAAAATTTAAGGTGCGCCGGGCTTCATCAGCGGGGCGCACCTTGATTAAATATATAATATAATTAGTATTACTGCTGTTTTCTCGTTTAATGCGACTCGGCGTCGGGAGCCTTGTCGATAAGATCCATGAACTGATCGAGCTTGGGAGTGATTATGATCTCCGTGCGGCGGTTGCGCTGACGTCCGACTTCAGTATCGTTGTCGGTCAGAGGATTGTATTCGCCACGGCCACCGGCTGTGAGACGCGAGGGATCCACACCGAAATCATTCTGAAGCACCTGAACCACCGATGACGCACGCAGACAGCTCAGATCCCAGTTGTTACGGATGTTGGTGCGCGAAATAGGCACATTGTCAGTGTTGCCTTCAACAAGAACGTCGTAGCTCTTATAGTCCTTGATGATCTTGGCAATCTTGCTGAGGGTCTCCATGGCCCTGTCGCTTATCTCATAGCTGCCCGACTTGAAAAGCATATTGTCGGCAAGCGAGATATAGACGACGCCTTTGAGGACTTTGATGTCAACGTCGCGAAGCTCGTCTTTGTCAAGCGAACGGGTCAGATTGTTGGTCAGAACCATCAGAAGCGAGTCCGATTTCGATTTCGCATTGACGAGCTGCTTGATGTAAGCGTTTGAAGCATTTATCTCGTCAACGAGCTTCGAGATGTTCACGTTGCCCTGGGTGTTCTGTGCGATACTCTGGTTGAGCGATCCCTGAAGAGCGGCATAACCGGCTTTGAGATCCTCGTTGGCCTTGCGGGCATCGGCGAGCTGGGCGTCAAGGCTCTTGGTATTGGCGTTGCATTCGGCCAGATCGACCTGTGAAGTATGATATTTTGCAGCCAGCTCGTCATATTTTCCCTGAAGGGCGGTATATTTCTTGTTGCTTGTACAGCTTGTTGACATAAGTACCAGCACCCCCACGGCTAAAGCGGCCGATAAAAATTTTCTTGTTCTCATAACTGTTTCTCTTTATGCGGATTTAACTGTTTATGATTTTGGCATTATATAATGTAAGACGTTAAAATCAGGAAAAAGTTTAATTCCTTCAGCAAGAATTTCTAAAAAATCTCCGACCTCTGGCGCTGTCTGTTCAAAAGAGCGTTTCGAGAAGCTTCAGGTGTGCGTCGGAGGAATACGCTCCGAGGGCCTGACTGCTTATGGCCTGATGATCGAAACTCCCTTGCGAAATGGCCCTCAACGCATTGGCGAACTCTCCGCAACGGTTGGGGTTATATGTCATGCCATTGGAGGCATCAACCATATCGGGCAGACTCCCTACATCCGACACCAGGACCGGCGCCCCGCATGCAAGCGCCTCCATGACGCTTATGGTCTTATTCTCGAACCATATCGAAGGACAAACAAACACAGCGGCACTGACCATTTCTTTCATCACGTCGGCCGAGGATTTCCATCCGCAGAACTCGATGCGACTGTCGCCCCTACAGATTCCGCGCAATTTTTCCTCCTCAGGACCGGAGCCCACTATCCTCAGAGTGAAATCATCGGGCATCGCCATGAACTCCCTGATCATCGGCTCAATCCCCTTTTCGGCCGAAAGACGGCCAACATAAAGAATCCGTCGGCTATCGCGCTTTGACCCGACGGGAAGCTCCCGGATCCGGGCGACTTTTTCGCGATCCAAGAAATTGTTCACGACAATCAGTTTTTCCTCAGGCAACCCGCTTTCGCGCAGACGGGCAGCCATGAATTGACCCGGGCAGATGAAACGATCGGTCATCGCAGAGAGGCGTGACAGATTCCATCGCCGTGCCTCCAGATAGGCCGCCGCCGACTGCAGTCGGCTTCCCTTCATGCAACGTTTCTCCAAAACCGTTCCGGGCCGCTTCACGCATGAAGTACACACGCAGCCTGAGGAATCCGTGCAAGTATAGGCGGGACAGATCAGCTTGTAGTCATGCATGGTCCAGAGAGTACGGGCGCCTGCATTCTTGGCCATACCCACGATCACGGGCGAGAGATAGGAATGGATGTTGTGAAAATGGACCACGTCGGGCCGGAATCGCGCCAACGCGCGCGAAAACGAGGAACGGATGTCGCCGAACCCCATCATGCGCATCACGGACTTGAGCTTTTCCGGCAGACTACCGTCGAACTTCACCTGCGGGGCGAAAATATCAGTCATCAACATCGGAAGATTCTCCGGATAATCCATGCCCCACATCTCAACTTCATGACCGGCCGAGCGCAGCAATTCCGCTTCCGTCAGCGCCACAATGCAGTCGCCGCCGCGCGGATAAAGGAACTTGTTGACAATCAGAACTCTCTTCTTGGCCATGGATTCAGATCGGTTAACGGAGCGAATATTCGCCCGTCATAATAACGGCTTCCATTCCCCATTTATTATGTGACAGGCAATACTCATCGGACACCGGGAAGGGCATAAAAACAGGAAAACCGAGCAGCCCGTCTGGCTGTCCGGTTGGATTTCATCATGAAGCAATGGCGCGGGCCACTGTTTCAATACTTGGATTCACGGCTATTATTTCACCATCGGGATCAAGCAGATAGGACTGCAATCCTTCGTTGAGGTGAAAAGCGTTTTTCACAGCTGAGGCATCTTCTGCCGTCACTGAGAACTGCTGCGCTTCATTCAGTCTGTCTCTGCGCACTATCTCACGAAAAAGGCGCATACTGCGGTCCATGTTGACCTGCAAGAGACATAGTCGTTCTTTGTCGGCTTTTTCCATCATGCGGTCAAAACCGTGGGCGGCAATGCGCGATTCAGCATCGGAAGCTGCCCAGAAGTTGATCAGAACATAGCGGCCTTTGAGATCCGACAGCTCGACCTTCGAGCTGTCCGAACCGCCAACAAGTTCCAGTTCAGGGGCGCTGAAACCTTTGGCTGCCTGGTAATCGCGATCGGAACGCGATGCCATGGAAATCATAAGAACGACGAAGAGCGCAATGATCATCATTGTTTTCTTCATTCTATTCTTGTTATGTTATTAACTGAGACCGGCAAAAAAGTGCAATCCGGTCCTGCCGATTTTCGGCTTTCCCGCCATCTCTATGGCCGGGCTTCAATGATTAAAACACCGCAAAATTACAAAAATGTCACAAGCCGGACAAATTTCAAGCGGCTTCGGGCCTGAAACTCACCCTTCTGACCCAGCTCAAGCGCGCTTGGGGAGCGAGATGCGGGCGTTGGGTTAAATTAAGTTAATCAACCATCCGCAACACGGATTTCTGCCACTCATATTGGCCAAAATGTAATCATTGTAAGAGTGTTTTTGCTCTTTTGTCAATCAAAATGGATTATATTCGACCGTTTTTACTAATTTTGCAATGAAAACCGAGAGGACATGAATCGATTCGCCTATATATCGCTGTTGATGCTGACGATGATTGTCGGCTCCATACCCATTATCCATGGCGCCCCCCGCAAGGAATTCACGGTCATCATCGACCCGGGCCACGGAGGAGGCGACATAGGCGCTCCGGGCACAATAATCAACGAGAAGGACATCAATCTCGCCGTTGCGCTTGCGCTCGGAAAGATGTTCCGCAACGACAAAGATATAAAAGTGGTCTATACACGTTCGACCGACCGCTTCGTCACGTTGCAGAAGCGTGCCGACATAGCCAACCGCGCCGACGGCGACCTGTTCATCTCCATCCACACCAATTCGATCGACAAAAGTTCGAAGAACCGCACCACTGCCCGCGGAGCGGCGGTCTATACCCTCGGCCTCGGCAAAAGCAGCGACAATCTCGCCGTCGCCATGCGCGAAAACTCCGTGATGAAACTCGAGGATGATTACACCTCGACCTATCAGGGATTCGACCCGACGAGCGCCGAAAGCTACATCATTTTCGAGCTGAGCCAGAACAAGCATCTCCAGCAGAGCGTGAAAGCAGCCCGACACGTGCTTGACCGGATGGTCACCACGGCCTCGCGCAAAAACAACGGCGTGCGTCAGGCCAACTTCTGGGTCCTCTGGAAAACAGCCATGCCGGCCATGCTCATCGAGCTTGATTTCATCTGCAATCCGACCGAAGAAAAGTTCATGGCGTCGGAATCAGGCCAGAAGAAACTCGCCAAAGCCATCTATGAAGGAGTCATGGCCTATCGCGGACGGCGCATAGCCGACACTCAGCCGGAGCCTGAGGAAACGAAGGTAAAACCTGAAAAACGCGATCAGGAACCGGAAAAGAGATCTCGCAGGACCGAGAGCGCTCCGGCTCCCGAGAATGACCGGCAGATTGTCTATCGCATTCAGTTCATGACCTCACCCACATCCATAGCCGACGGCGACAAGCGGTTCAAAGGACTCGACCCTGTCTCGTCATACAAGGATGGCGGATTATTCAAATATACCTTCGGGGCCTATTCTTCCGTCAGGGAAGGCTCGGCCGACCTGAAAAAAGTCAGATCACTCTTCCCCGACGCCTTTATAATAAAGACGCAGGGAGGAAAACGCATAAAATAGCCCCGCAGACCTACACGGGCCGCGGCCACTAAAGAAGAACAAAACAAAAAAACATAACCATAATGAAACGTTTACCCAAAACATTCGTCATCGGCCTCTGCGTGATCATCGCGCTGCTGATTGTCATATTCGGAATCAATTACCTCAAAGGCATCAACATGTTCAAGGGCGCCAATTATTACTATGCGTCCTATACAAACGTAGCAGGCCTCGCCCAATCGGCTCCGGTCACTATCAACGGTTACAAAGTGGGACTTGTCCGCGAGATAGAATATGAGTATGACAACCCCGGACATATAAAAGTGGAACTCAGCCTCGACAAATCGCTCCGTCTGACCAAAGGAACGAAAGCGATGCTTGTAACCGACATGCTCGGCACCTCTTCCATCGCTCTCGTCATGGGCCCCGGAAAGGAATACATGGAAGTCGGTTCCCAACTCTCGGGCGAGGGAGCTCCCGGGCTCATGGACAACGTCTCGCAGAACCTTCTGCCCGGAATCACAGCCATGATCCCCAAAATAGACTCGCTTCTGACAGCAGTCACCGCTGTAGCGGCCAACCCGTCGGTCGGCACCTCGATAGACCATCTCAACGGAACTCTCGCCAACCTCGAGACTGCAAGCGCCCAGCTCAACACCCTCATGCGCTCAATGCCGCGGATTGTCAACGACGCAGGCTCCACGATGAGCAACGTGCGCTCGATGTCATCCAACCTTTCGACTATTTCCGGCGATCTGACCTCCCTGTCGTCACAGCTGAAAACGATGCCTGTCGGAGCCACGATGGAGAATGTGCGCCAGGCCTCGGAAGCATTGAACATGATTCTCCAGAAAATGAACAGCGGCGATTCATCGCTCGGACTTCTGCTCAATGACCGCCGTCTCTACAACAATCTGAGCAATGCTTCAGCTTCGCTCGACTCACTTCTGATCGACGTCCAGAAAAATCCGAAACGCTACATTTCCATCAAACTCTTCTGAGAGCAAAGCCTCTTTCCCACATCGCCGAATTTTTCGGTAATTTATACTCAATCCAAATAACGACGCTTCTTGGAAATAAATTCCGGGAAGCGTCTATTCTTTGTTAAATAAAAGGTTTATGGCTATATGCCATTATTAAAGCAAAGCTTTAATCAAATTTTCTGATTTTGCAGCTAAATACCACGATTTCATGGATGTTCCGGATTTTTATTTGATTAAAACTTTAATAAAGTTTTCAACATTTTTTAATCAACTATAAATCAGCAAGGTGTAATCCGCTCCTTATTTCCAAATAAAACAGGGTTTGTTTTTTAGAAATTTTTGTTGGAATTTTGTAATGAAAATTACGAAAAAGATTAGACCCAACGACAATGCAGGAAACCCATCAACAACTCTGGGACAAATGTCTGGAGATATTCGCCGACAACCTCACCACGGAGCAATTCGAATCGTGGTTCAAGCCGATATCTTCACTCGGCTTCACCGACAACAAGCTGACACTATTAGTGCCCTCGCCGTTCTTTTACGAACAGCTCGAAGCGCGTTATGTCGGTCTGCTGTCCCGCACCCTGCAGAAAGTCTATGGTCCTGCCGTAAAACTCTACTACAATTTCTACCAGGTCAGCAAGGAGCCGTCAACGAAAGTGACCATAAAAAGCTCGAATCCGAGCGCGGCCGTCACGCCGCGTCCCGGCGCCTCGTCGAACCCGTTCAACCATGACGATGTCGGCGATATCGACGCACAGCTCAATCCGACCTACACTTTCGAAAACTACTGCGACAGCATCAGCAACCGTGTGGCGCGCACCATAGGCGAGGCCGTGGCGAATGATCCGAAAATGAAAACCTTCAATCCGCTTTTCATCTTCGGAAGTCCGGGCGTCGGGAAAACGCACCTCATCCAGGCCATCGGCATCCGCATAAAAGAAGTGCAGCCGACCAACCGCGTGCTTTATATCACGGCACGACTTTTCGAATGTCAATATACGACAGCGGTTCATCGCGGTAAAATCAACGACTTCATCAACTTCTACCAGAGTATCGACACTCTGATCATCGATGACATCCAGGACCTTATAGGGAAGCCGAGCACCCAAAACACTTTTTTCCACATATTCAATCATCTTATCCTTAACCAGAAGCAGCTCATTCTGGCCAGCCACACGGCCCCGAGCAATATGGAAGGGATGGAGAAAAGCCTCATCTCACGATTCAACATGGGAGTCGTAGCCGAGATCGAACAGCCGGACTACTCGCTTCGCCATGACGTTCTTTTCCAGAAGGCGGAACAGGACGGCGTACAGCTACCCGACGAAGTGCTCGATTTCATAGCCACCAACGTGACCGGCTCCATCCGCGAACTCGAAGGAATGGTTCTCTCTCTTCTGGCCCACGCCTCAGCCCTCGGCCGGGAAATCAATCTGGAGCTGGCCAAAAAAGTGCTCGCCCATTCCGTCAAGGTCACCAAACGCACCGTCAACTTCGAGGCGATCACCCAGAAGGTAGCCGGATACTATGACATAGATCCTGACCTTATTTTCACCAAGTCGCGCAAGAGAGAGATTTCAGATGCGCGCCAGATGGTGATGTATATGGCGAAAAAGCATGCGAAGATGCCGCTTAAGACTATCGGCACGCGACTGGCGCGCACACACGCCACTGTCATCTACGCATGCAATAACATAGAACAGCGTCTGCAGATAGAGAAACAGCTCCAGACCGACATAGCGGCGATAGAGAAATCGCTTCTCGACTGATCTGAATACTGCGGCTCCACTACCCTGCCAGCTTCAAGACATCCCTCCGCATACCCTGCGGAGGGTATTTTTTTTAGTTTCAGGCCGATTTCAAAGTTTTCAGGCCGACAATAACAATGGATTTTTTGTAATTTTGTATGATAAAATCCGTTAAGAAACTATGCAAAGCAATCCAACCGCCAAATTCCTCCCCGATCAGCGGCTCAGGGAACTGATTCAGCGTGAACCAGCTCTGCTCATGGTTCTTCGCCGATTCTCTATTGGGCTCGGATTCGGCAATGACACCGTCAGCGATGTGTGCCGACGTAAAGGTGTTCATCTTGACACGTTTCTCGCCGTGGCGAATTTCATGTGCGACCGCCCGTGGCGCGACTTCACGATCGACCTGGGGACACTGATCGGCTATCTGAAGAAATCGCATGACTACTTTCTCTCTTTCGCGCTCCCTTCCATCCGCCATAAACTGATCGAATCAGTCCCCATGACGTCGCCCGAAGATGTCGGGATGCTTCTTCTGAGATATTTCGACGATTATACCGAGGAAGTGCGCGCCCACATGGGTTATGAGAACTCCGACCTTTTCCCTTACGTTGAAAACCTTCTTGACGGCAAGGGACCCAACGGATTCAACCTCGCATCATTCGCCCGCAGCCATGCTCCGCTCGCCCCCAAACTCGAGGAGCTAAAGGAGATCTTCGTCAGCCACTATCAGGGAAACAGCAACGAGGATATGCTCAACTCCGCCCTGTTCGACATAATAACGCTTGAGAAAGATCTCCTGAACCACTGCCGGCTCGAAGACATCATATTCGTTCCGACTGTAAAAGAACTCGAACTGAAATCAGACCGTCAGGGCGCCTCTCCGCGCGCCACCGCAACCGAAGAAATCTCCGACGGGAACCCCGAGCTGACATCAAGGGAAAAAGCTATCGTGAGACTTATAGCCTGCGGACTTTCCAATAAAGAGATCGCCGACAAACTGTGTGTCTCGATCCACACCGTGACGACGCACCGCCGCAACATCTGTGCTAAACTCGACATCCATTCCGCGTCAGGACTGACAATTTATGCCATCATCCACCATCTGATCGATGTCGCCGAGATAGCCCCCGCGAAATAATTAACGAACCAATAAGCAGCCGATAGCGGGATTTTGCGTATCTTTGTGAAAATAAGAGGTTGTTTAAAAACAAATGTGAAAGCCGGAGTCCATTCTCCGGAGGTGGATT
>CAIGRU010000278.1_pt1 | contig 37934 bp, 28 predicted proteins | sample 7351341 | NCBI WGS metagenome assembly CAIGRU01
CCACTTCATGGAGTCCATCAAGTTCTTTATGGACTCCAAAAGACTGTTCAGTCTTACACTTTCTGCTTTTTGTTCCGCATATTTCTCAACCGCTTCACACATCCTCTCTCGACCTCCTTCTTCCTTAAAATGCTTTACTCCTTTAGCCAGTTCCGGATAATACATATCCTTCGATTCCTTACAGCCAAAGTCATGCATCAGTCTTCCGACTGTATCGTCTCCCTTATAATTTCCATTCACATAGACGATATGCGAACCGTCATCAAACAACTCATCCGTCTCCTCAAAATACCGATTGATCGTATAGATCGGTATCCCATGCCCAAAGATATCCGTCTGGGTGATAAACACCATATACGAATCCTGAAGCTCCGAAAAATCCTGCCCTGCTTTCAGCATCCGGGAATCCATCATACTGCTGTTAAATCTGGCACGACGGATATGCGCCCCTTCCGGTTTCTTCTGCACTTCCACATTATAGTGCTTGCCTGTACTGTCTTTTGCCAGAATATCCAGACGAATATCCCGCCCGCCAACTACAGGACTCTGCAATTCTCTCTGCCCTACAACGCTTATAACCTGAATATCGTCCTTTTTCAGTATAATCTTTAACAGAAGCTCTGTTGCTTCTATATTACCGTCAAACACCATAGACATCAGATCATCATCGAATAAACTCATTCCGTCAACAATCTGCTCTACAGTTCTGATATCCTGTCGTATTTCTTCTCCAGCCACCTGATCACCGCCTTTTTGACTGTCTTTTTCTTTTGCCGTCTCATTATTAAGTTACTATTATTATATCTTATCGTGCAAGGACTCACAATCTGATTTTTCCGAAAGCATAAATGAAATACGCAAATCAGATGTCTCCCAAACACATCCAATCATTCAGCCAGTACACCATTTACTACACCATTTTCCCACAAAATGACGACTTTTGATGAATCAAGACAGATGATAGAACATGCCGCAAGCCCCGTAAAACAGGCACTTACGGCACACTATGAAACAAGTCGGAACGCACCCTCCACTGTCAAGAGGTGAGTGCTAATAAATTTATTAAAATTTTGCAACTCAACAGATGAAGTGCAGCGTCGGGCGCCTCAAGTTCATACGCAATATAGTGTATAATCTCCTGCATCCGTACAGTATATACTTTTTCCATCACTGTAACCTCCGCCTTAAATCTGCAATCACATCATAAAACAAATTACCTCCGACCACTCACCACTAAAAATCAGCCGATAACATCCAATATCTTTCACACATCTCCTGATACACTTCATACGTAACCTGTTCACCATTCACATTATAAATCCGTACACTTTCCTTTTCCGCCTGCTCCGTCTGCCCGGTCATTTCCTTTTTGTATGGCCTATCATCCGCATCATAGACCATGTCTGCATGTGCAAGTTCTTCCTTGCTAAAATAGGAAATCGGCTGGTAAACCCAGCCAAAAGAGGCCGCATGTATCATTTCCGCATCGCTCCTGTCATAAACAATACCGGAAGAAGAATATCCGCCAAACCCTCCCCAGAATCCTTTTGTTCCTGGAAGTACCCGGGAAGTCTCTCTGTCATACCAGAGACAGGCATAATCCCCACGCATGGAACCGCCGCATTCATACCCGGTAATCAGCTCCGCAAGCTGCATGTCCTCTATCGCATAAAAACCACTGTATGACATCGGAAAACCACTGTTTGCATAAGGCGCCGCTTTAACATACAAAACCGGTTCTCCCGTATGATCCAAATCATAAAGTTTATATATCTTCCTACAGTCCCGCATATCGTCCTGCGTAACATCACAGCCGTCTGCAGTATACTCATCAACCCTTATACTGCCGCTTTGTGTAAACTCATGATAAAGGCCGATCCTTGGCGTGATTTCATTCCGTAAAAGTGCTCCGCGATTATCACGCTGCTCCGACTCACCTGTTTTTATAATGAAACTGTAACTACTGCTGTTATAATTTTTCAAAACAAAAATATTATCAGGAAATCCGTACACTTCCTGATTTGAAATATAGCTGTAAACCGGAGGAATCGCTTCTTCTCCCTGTTCATTCATAAAACCATATTTACCATTTTTTTCTATCTGATAATAATTCCCCTTTTGAGAAACAACTGTAATATTATCTTTTAGCTCTATCACTTTTCCCATGCTGTTATGAAACCATGCGTTTGAACCCTTTTTCCTCCAAAGTGCACCGCTGTCAAAACCCTGAATAATATCATACGTTATTGGTTCCGTCAGATTACCTTCTCTGTCCATGATTCCGAAAAGTCCGTTCTGTCCAACAACCGCCCGTTCCTCATCCAGCCAGTGAATGCTGTCATAATGACAGGATATCCATCGGGAAGGATCGGAAAGCGCAGAAACATCCGCGCATTCCATGCTTCCATCCGCCTTCTCAAAAACAAGCATTCCTCCCTTTTTGTCATCCGCATATTTATCATAACAGATGTAGTCATATGCTGCATCTATTGTGACTTCACCCTGCAGATCGACAACGCCGTACAACCCGTTCTCCTGTATACAAAAAAGGTTTTCTTCCGGTACAAGTAAGGATATCTGATCATACAAAGGTTCCAGCAGTATCCCGCCGCTCCCGTCGAGCAGCCCCTGCTTTTCATCCTGTTGGAAACAGATATATTTCCCCAATGCCGTAATATAATCGGCATGCTCCAGCAGCGTTTTTCCTTTTTTGTCAAAACAGGTATACACTCCGTCAGATTGTGCGATGATAAACGTATCTTCTGCAGTAATGGCATCATATTCTGCGGCTACGATACAAGTCCCCTCACGATCGATCAAGCCATATCTGCCATCCTTCATGACCGTCGCCAATCCATCCTTAAAATATCCTGCATCATCATAGACTGGCTCTATCATAACTTGACCACTTTGGTCAATATAACCATAACGGCCGTCTATGGAAAAATACGCCAGCCCTTCCTGAAAGGAACTGACACTGTCACATTCCAGACAAAAAGCCATCTTCCCGGTTTTATCCATAAAGCCGTAGGTATCCCCTGCCACAAAATATGCAAGTCCCTCCACAAAAGGTGTCGCCCTGTCATACACAAAAGGGATCGCAGTCTCTCCCTCTGCATCAATATACCCATACTTCCCTTCTTTAGAAACACAGGCCAGACCCTCGCTGAACGGATTGGCAATATCATAAATACAGGGTGTTATCTTTCTTCCATCCTCGCTGCTGAACCCGTACTGATCTCCGTCAAATATGCAGTACATACCTTCTGAAACAAATACAAGATCAATCCATTCTGCCGATGACGGAATGACCAGCAGCGGCTTTTGTTCATCAACGCTCACTTTTTCCGCCGATTCCCCAACACTCCCGACACTGATCCTGCTTTCCTCCCCGCCACAGCCTGACAGAAATGCCAACAGGAAGAACAACACCGCCGCTTTCTTTCCTTCTCTTCTTATATCTCTTCCTATATCTCTTCTCATGTTTCCTCTCCTGCACGCTTAACTAAAAACAGGTGAAAGCACCATCACCTCAGACAGTTGCTTTCACCTACTCTTTCATCCATGTTTCCATATTCCCATTTTTTCATCCTGATCGCATGGGTTGTTCCAAAGAAATACTGTTTTGGTAAAGACTGCTGCTGCCGGACTCCTGATTCATCAAAACAAACCGTACCCGATATCTTTCAGCGGGCTGATAAAATGAATCCTAATGTCCGCGCCGCCCCGTAAACTCCACGACAAGCCCTGTCAGGCATGTATCCTCATGGACCGTACCCGGATAGACATCCTCGATCACGAAGCGGAAGGTGATGTCACCGCCGTCCCCTACCATAATATCCTCCCACGGAAGCGTAAAATACTGCGGCCTGATCGTATCTTCCAGTTCCAGTCTTGCATAGGGCTTATCCTCCACATACATAAACAGCTCCTGCACACGTCCGTTTTCCTCCCAGGTCTTCTGGTCCCTGGCATAGCCGTTCACGATACAGATTTCGGTGTAACGGATATAGCCGTCCAATGGATTACAGATGTTATGATTCTTCCGATACCATTCTTCGTAACCAAGATATTCCCAGCGGTTACTGACCTGCCACCGATTACGGTCATGATACGTAATGCTTTCCCCGATACCGTTTCCTGCGACCCCTTCCGCCCATGCCTGTGCTCTCCCACTCAGTGCATGGAGATTCCCGGCCGCATACCTGCCGTCGGCGGATGACAGCTCGGACGAGGCCGTGATCTCAAGGTAGTTCTCGCCCACACACCACTCGCCGCAGGGCGCATGCCATGCCTGAAAACCATAATCCGGCGCATCATCCGCCTCTTCTCCGGAAAGGCACATGTCGCCTTCCCCATTTTCCCCGTAGAAAAAAGTTCCGATCACCGGTTCCAAAACATAAGGCGTCTGCGGATACCTGACGACCGGCTCCAGACTGTCGATGACCGGAACCCACAGTGCCGTCAGACCGTTTGCCGCGGCATATTCTTCCACCGGGCTTGTGCCATCCGTCAGACGCTCTTTACAGCCAATATAAAATACTTCCTCACATCCCGCGAACGCCTCTTCTCCGATATCACAGTCCGACTTTGGCAGATAGACCGCCCACAGAAATTCGTTGTCCGCAAATGCTCTTTTCCCGATAGACGGATTCTGTCCGCCGTCAAAAGTCACCCGGGTAATCCCGCAATCTGCGAACGCCTCCTCGCCGATCTGTTCCATTTCCCCTGAAAAAGTAAGCTCTTCCGTGCTCAGTTTCGTATGCAGAAAAGCGCGATCGCCTGCAATTCTCAGATGCTCCGGCAAATGTGCCACCTCCACAGCGATCTCCCGGAATGCATCCGCCGCAATTTCCTCCACCCGGATCCCGTTGATCTCATCCGGTATGGAAAACTGCCGGGGATAAGAATACGTACCAGATACCATAGCCAGATATTTGGCAAGGTCTGTCCGATATTCTTCCTTAATCCCTGTGACCCTCACATACGCCTCTTGCCCGTCCGTACATGTCTCATAAGCAAGCAGATCCGCTACGAGGTCCGGAAGATTCTGAAGATCCTGCACAGTCTCGCCTGCCGTCTCTTTTTCCAGACTGCAGGCCACACCTCCCAGCCATACACAGACACACAGCATTGCGATAACTTGTGCTATTCTACCACGCAAATATTTTCCCTTCCTGTTCCCTTCCTCGTTTCTATCCCTGCTCCAGAATCCCCGCAATCTTCTCGATCATCTCATCTTCCTTCAAGCGGAATTTGATCTCCACTCTTCTGGAAGCCGGCATATCCACTTCCTGCGTGGGATTGCCGAAGCCGTCCTTTTGATAGACCGGACTGCTCCAGGATTTGCCGTTGACGGTGAGAATCTTCTGCAGCTGTTCAATCTCCGTCTCGCTGAGTCCGTTTCTTTTGTTCAGACAGAAATCCGCCACGGCGTTGGCCCGAGCATAAGACAGCTCCATATTGCTCTGGTAGCCACCGTCCGTGTCCGTATGTCCCTCGATGATGATCTCGGCGATATAGTCCCGGAACTGATCCTGCAGCAGCACATCCAGATACATCGGGATGATATTTTTCAGTATCTCCTTACTGTCTGCGGTCAGAGATGCGCTGTTATAACGGAAAAGCACATCCGAGGAAAACGTAATGGAACCCGTCTGGGCATCCACCTTCATCGCGGAATTGCTGAACGCAGACTGCAGCGCGCCGATGATATCCGTCCGGATCCCGACGATATCCTGCAGCTCCTGTTTGGTCGTCGTCAGCTCCTGTCTGGCATTTTCTATTTCCAAATAAGCGTTATTTAATTCTTCCTGCGTCAGGGCCGCCTGATCGTATGCCTGCTGCAGCTGCGCCAGAGAAGTCTCCAGCTCTCCGTTGGACTTCTCCAGATCTTCTATCGTCTTATCCAGCTGACTCTGTGCCGTGTCAAGCTCCAGCTTTGTCCGGTCCAGATCATTTGTCTTCTGCCTGTATATGGCAAGCGTGATCGCGATCATCAGGATAAAGATCAGCAAAAGTGCCGCCATCATGTCCGAATAAGACTGCCAATAGCTGTGCTCCGCAAAAGCTTCCCTGTTCCTTCGTTTATTTCTCATACAAATTCCTCATCTGTCCAAACGTATAGATCTGGCTGCTGATCTCATCGCTCATATCGCTGCACGCGTCCGCCAGCATTTTCTTCTGCTCCGCGATCTGCCCGGCAAAAACCTCCTGCCGCTCCATGACCTTAACAAGCGCCTCCTGCACATTGCGGTTGACCTCCACCAGGGCTGTCACCGCCTCCACCATTTCCGCCGCATTTGCCGCACTTGAAGCCTGCGACTCTCCCGCTTTCTTTAAGACATTCCCGAGCTTCTTAAAATCCGTGTCCAAAGCAGCCTGCATCTGGTCGGTAAATTTATCCACGATACGCTCCACTCCCGCCGTCTGGTCCGCCGCACTGCCTTTCATCATTTCAAGCATCTGCTTTAAGGAAGTCGCCATCCCGGACTGATAGATCAGCATCGTCGCCATGCTGTCATCTTCCTTCACAACCTGAGGCTGCACGGTCTGACGGAACACCGCCAGAAATTCGTTCAATACCTCATAGGCATCCGCCATAATGCTCCTGTAGACAATATTGAACACCAGCGAAAAGAAGATACCATATACAGACGTGTGAAACGCTACCTTCATACCGGAAAGCAGAGAGCCCACATTATCGGAAATCGTGAAGATATCGTCCCCGCTGAACGCCCCCAGCCCCATGGAAAGGCCGAGAAATGTTCCCAGAATCCCCAGACCTGTGAGCGTCCCGGAAACCCCGGAATTAAAGAAATTCATGCCCACCCTGTCCAGCAAGTCCTCATTGATATACTCTTCCAGATCGCAGGAAACGCCCGCTCCCCGTTTCGACTTCGCGCCTTTCATGCGCATACGGTACTTATCAAACGCTGCCTGCAGTTCCTCTTCCTCAAAAACCCTGTTATTATCCTTGTAATTTCCCCAGAGGTTCTTTCCGTTTGCCTCCTTATATTCCTTCTGCATCCGGAATGCCACCTCTTCCAGCTCATAGGTGACTCTGTTCAACCTGCCAAAGCTGACGGAAGATATGATAAAAAGAATCCCGATAATGATCAGAAATACGATATTGATGATCAGATTCGTGTAGGAACTCCATTCCCCCGTAAATACGCCGTTCAAATACAGAACAAACGCCACAACAACAGCATACAAAAAATACAGTACATAATACAGCTTACTCTTCATCCGTACACCCGCCTTTTTCTCTCATGATCCAGTGATCGTTACAGTCTATAATATAAAATTATCACTTTTTTATGCAAAGCTCAATAATCTTAAAGATATCTTAATATATCTTTCTAAAGATTACGGCAATCGATCATACTCTCCGGTTTTGTCCTTCATACGCAGACAAACGAAGCCTGCATATTTCCTGCACAGGTTCTCCTCCTGCAATAAACAGAAACACACTACGGGCGGTGAACACCGCCTTCAAGCAATCCTGTCCTGTTAAGTTGTTTATTTGGAAAAATCTGACAGATACTGTCTGAAGGTACGATGTGCACACTTTTTATAGAACTTTCTGATATTTCCATGCTAATCAAATACAAATTATTTATCGATCACAAGCCTTCGATAGCTTTCTGCCGTCTCACACCCGGCTGCCTCTCTCTGCACCTGCAAATGCCTGTCTAACACCGTTTCATCGGCCATGATCGCCTTAAGATCAGCGATCATCTTCATCACATCACCTGCCGCATAGATATGTTCCGCCGCTACCAGATCTCTGTTATGTACCGATTCCTCAAAAGCAAAGATCAAATTGTTATGCAGAAACGCCTGCCGTACAGATGAAAGCACCTCGGCCCCGTGATTGATGTCCAAATAAAAATCACACTTCTCAAAGAATTCCGCTATTTCTTCTATCCAGACAAGCGGATACAGGCTTACATTCTCATACACTCCCATACTCATAAGCCTGGGAGACATCATCGTCAATGCCGCAATATGAAAATGCATCTGCGGAAGCCCTTTTATCAACTCCTCACATTGTGTAAGCTGATCCGAACTGGTACAGATAAAAGCCTCCGGCCTATATCTGTTTTCCTTTTGGAAGGCGTAAATATAACCCAGCCTGTGCATTCTGTCTTCCGGCACACCAAGCGCTGCCAGCCTGTCATAAGCCTGTCTCTTCTGCGCCATGATCTGTACCCGGCCTCCGGACCAACCCTGCAAGAGCAGTCGCATGTTCCACGGAACCTCTTCTCCTACCGGTTCCTGCCAGAACAATCGGTCCTCCTTCCCGGGAGCACTGAACATCTGCGCTGCAAAAAAAGATGTTGACAGAGAATTAAAGAAGATTCTCCGTGCCCCATACCCGGATTCTCTCATGAAATAGAGGACGAACTCCAGACTGCTTCTGAAACACTTAACGATTCCGTCCGCTCTGTTCAATATAATATTACCTGTGATACAATTCTCGACGATAACTTCCTGCCCGGTAACAGAAAACCAGGTCCGGTTGATCTCCTGTCCTGCGGCGCTGCAGACCGTCCTGGCGTAGACTACGCCATAGCGGTTATAATAATCCTTTGACCGAACGATCCCTCTCCTGTCAAACCATTCTACTGTTTTCACGAATCCCTTGTGCGAATGTTTTGCAAAGAGGATCCTCCCCTTTTCTTCCTGCAGATGATGGATTTTCCCGTCCTTTCCGATTCCGCCCGTCTCCCACTGATCGGGAACCGGCACCTCATTAAAATACAGAGGTCTTCCGGCCGCCCCTTCGGCTTCTTTGTAATTGCCGAGGAACGAACCGTAAACCGATATGACATCATCCGGCAGAAAACCGTCCTCCCCGATCACCACCACAGGCAGATCATACCCGGCACGCTTGAAGGATTCGTGCAGGTCCCTGCTATCCGAAGAATATCTGTCAAAAAGCAACACTATATTTCCCTGCACAGTAAATCCCTCCACTTCCTCTCTATTTCCTCCGTCAGATAACCTCGTGCCTTCTGATAGGAATGCTCATGAAACGCATCCAGGTCATCCTCTGTAAACAAACGGATCATACAGGCCGCCAGCATGTGAATCCGTTCCTTCTCATCCATGGTATTCTTCCAGGGAACAATATAGCCGTTTTGTCCCTCATCGATAAAATTTCTGCTGCCATACAATACGTCGAATCCGACCAGCGCCAGTCCGGCTCCTATGGCTTCCATAAAAGTGATGCCAAAGGATTCCATGAACGACGCCGACACATACACCTCATAGTCCCGATATACCTCATCCAGCTTCCGATGTCCACAGAGCCTGACATACTCTCCGCACTGTAACTGCTCGATCTGCCTGCGCAGCTTCTGCTCTTCCCCGCCCTCTCCATAGATATCCAGCGTCAGATCAGGCACGGCCCTTTTCGCCTCCACGACTGCCGCGATGACCCAGTCCACATGCTTCTCGAATGCCAGACGCGATGCCGTAATGACCGCATGTTTACGCCGTCTCCCCTGCGGGTATTGAAGCATATCCAGACCGGAAGGCGGAATCGTTACCACATTGGACGTAACCTGCTTGTAACGCCGAAACTGCTCCGTCAGATAGCGATTCTGTACCTCGGTGGACGCAATATAGAATGCCAGCAGCTCCGGATGGGACATTGCATATTCGTAATAAACATGCCAGCGTACATGATCCTCGTCCGTCTCTGACTCCACGAAGTGGTTGGAATGCATGACAAGGCCGATTCTGGCCGGTGCGGCGTTCTGTATGATCGCCGCGATATCAATCGTTCCCATGGCCGCATCGATCAGGACCACATCCTCTTTGGTCAGCTGCAGTCGTGATATCATATATCCCAGCAGTTCATTTTTGGAATACAGGATCCTGTCCGGGAACTTATAGACTACTTCATCCCTGTCTATGATCTCCTCGTACGCTGTCGTACCATCTTGCTGAAAGTATCTTCTCAGATACAGATGCGCCTGCCCGTCAAGAGGCGCATAATATTCCGAATAGATCCTGCAATAGGTATAGTAATCCGTTCGCAGCAGGCAGCCATTCACAATCATCTCCACTTTATAGACACAGTTACTTGTGCTGTCCTTCATATGCACCACATAATAACTCTGCCTGTCCGGGAAAGAATACGTCACAACACTGCCCTTTCTCGAAAAGGTAAAGTTCTTCTCACCGAAAGACGCTCTGAGCTGTTCCAATGTATAGGTAACCGGTGAGACTCTGCAATCCGTAAAAAATCCATTCAGCCAGAGCACTTCCGAATCCAGAAATCCCATCTCTTCCATCACCTGCCAGATGGCAGTATCAGGAAACATCGTTGTAAAAACAAACCTGGCATCAACCCCGATGCGGCGCAGCACCTTCGCCCTGTAGGCCTGCGCATATTCCAGTCCTCCCCTGACCCAATAATAAAAATGATGAAAACTATATACCATATCGATCCCCATTCCGGGACGCTCACGCATCCCCTGTGTTCACCCGCTTACTCTTTTTACGCCTTCGGCTGCCCGGGCAGATGGAACTGCCAGTATCGCTCCACTTCTTCCGAAAGCGCTTCATCCAGCTGCATCTGCAGATGATCTTTCAGCGACGCCTCATCTCCTGCCGCCTTTTGCAGATCGGCGATCATCCTGTCTGCCTCTTCCGTCCGGTAAATATGCGCTCTCGCCACATAATTCTCATTGTGCATTGTTTCCCGAAAAGCAAAGATTACCTGTTTACTCAGGAATGCCCTGTAAACCGCAGAAACAATTTCCGATTCATGATTGATATCCAGATAGTAATCGCACTTCTTGAAGAGTTCATCCAGAACGCTCATCTTTACGCCCGGGTAAAGACTCACGTTATCATGGCTTTCCATAGCCATCAGTTTCGAGGACATTTCCGTGATCGCCGCAATATGAAAATGTATCTGCGGCAGAGCCTTCACAATCTTCTCGCACTGTTCGATCCTGTCAGAATTTGTACAGATCAGCGCCTCCGGCCTGCACGTATTTTCTCTTTCAAACGGATAAAGAAATCCCAGTTTACGGACAATATCCGCCGATGCGCCCAATTCCAGCAGCCGGTCATAAGATTTTCTCTTCTGCACCATGATCTGCCCGGTGCGGCTTGCCTGACCGTTCAAAATAATCTTCATATTACCGGGGATCTCGTTTCCTGTCGGCTCCTGCCAGAACAGTACATCCCGCTTCGCCTCTGAAAAAAGACGCTGAGATACGAAAAAGGGCGTTGATAACGAATTAAAGAAAATCCTGTGCTGCGCCAGTCCGGCTTTCACAAGAACATGTACGACAAAATCTGTCTTCGTCCGGAAGAATTTCACTTCGTCCCCGTCATTTAAGATAATATCCCCTGTCACATAGTTTTCCAGGATGATCTCCCTGCCCTCCGCCGAGAAATAAGACTTATTGACTTTCTGTCCCCTGGCGTTGAATGTCGTTCTGGCATATAATGCCCCATAACGGTTATAGTGGTCACTGGAACGCACCACTTTATTCTCATCATACCAGTCCACTACCTTGACAAGTCTCTTATGCTTAGGCTCCGCATAGAAGATCTTCCCCCGCTCCCGGTACAGGTCGTTTACTTTGCCCATACTGTTCGTGCCGCTGATCTCCCAGTAATCCGGTACCGTGATCTGATTGAAGTATCTGGGCTTTCCCGGTATTCCCTTTTTCCCCTGAAACTCACCGAGGAAATAGCCGTACACCGACATTACGCCTTCCGGCAGAAACCCGTCGTCCTCGATCACCATCACCTTACAGTGATACCCCGCACGCTCAAAAGATGCCTGCAGGTTCTGACTGTCCTGAGAATAATTGTCAAAAAGCAATACGATATCATCTAATGTAATAATAAATTCCATTTCTTCTCTACCTCTGCCGTAAGATAATTCTCCGCTTTCTTATAAGAATGCTGATGGAATTTCTCCAGATCAGCCTTTGTAAACAATTTGATAATACGGTCTGTCAGTTTCCTGATCCGCTCTTTCTTCTCTGTCATGTCATCCACCTGGATCAGATATCCGTTTCTGGCATTGTCAATAAAGGTCGGATTTCCATAGCGGACGTTAAATCCGATAATCGGCAGACCGGAACCCACCGCTTCCATCAGGGTCAGACCAAATCCCTCGCTCGTGGAAGCCGATACGTATGCCTCATAATTCTTATAGACCTCTTCCAGATTCTGCTGCCCCTTCAGATGAACATATGCCCCGCATCCAAGCCGCTCGATCAGCTCTTTCAGACTTTTCTCTTCGCCGCCCTTGCCATAGATATCGAAGGTAAGATCCTCCACCTTCGCTCTGGCTGCGACAACGGCCTCTATCAGCCAGTCGATATGCTTCTCACTGGCCAGCCTGGAAGCCGTGATCAGGGAATGCTTCCTTCTGCCGTTTTCCGGATACTTCAATACGTCCAGACTGCCTACGGGAATGGTCACGATCCTGGGCATAATATCCATATACCGCTTAAACTGTTTCTTCAGGAGACGATTCTGCTCCTCCGTCGCCGTAATATAACCGTCAATATGCCGGTTCTGGGCAAATGCATATTCATAATAATTATTCCACAGAATATTGTCCTCGTCCGTGCTGCCTTCACTGAAATGATCCGCATGGATCGGCATAAGAATCCTAGCATCCCCGGCATTTTGCATGATCGCCTGCCCAATCCCCGTCGTCCTGTCTATAATGACCACATCGTCCTTCGTCAGATTCATGCAGGACACCATATACCCCACCAGCTCTTCCTTGGAACAGATCAGTTTATCCGGGAACTGGTACATGACCACATCATTATCCGTGATTTCATCATAGGCGATCATTCCGTTCTCATGAAAGAAACGCCGCTGGTACAAATGCGCCTCATTATCAAGCGGCGCATAATACTCCGAATAGATCCGGCAGTAAGTGAAATAATCCTTCCGGATCAGGCATCCACCTGAAACCATTTCCACTCTGTGAACAAGATCGCTGGTATCATCCACCATATAAACACTGTAATACACATTGGTTCCTGTCAGCGTATACCTGGCTTTGCTGCCCTCTCTGGAAAAGGTGAACTGCCTGTCTCCAAAAGTCCTCTCCAGCTGCCCCAGCGTATAGGATACCGGCGCTATCCGACAGTCTGTAAAAAAGTTGTACAGCCAAATAACCTCCGAATCCAGAAAACCTATGTTTGCCGTCATGTGCTGAATGTTTTCCCTGGGAAACATATCCATAAAGACAAACTTCGCATCCTGCCCGATCCTGCGGAAAACGTTTGCTCTGTAGGCCTGCGCATACTCCACACCGCTGCTGGCCCAGCCAATACCCAGATTAAAATTATAAATCATATCGTGCTTTTCCCTTTCTCTTATCCTCACAGTTCTTTTTTATGGAAGAAGAATATGCAGATTATCCTTTTCATCTATCTCCACGCTGCTGAGCAGTATATTTCTCATAACATGGTTCAGAATCGAACGTTCCATCTTACGAAAAGACTCCAGGGCATCTTTCTGAAACTCATAGATCGGATTCCTCTGTGCGGCAGTTCTCCCGGAAACCGCTGCCTGCATCTGCTGCAGATAATCCACCTGCTCTACCCAGCCGTCATCAATCGCCTGCAGCGCCGCTACACGCATGAAATCATTCAACCGTTTCCTGCTGCCCAGCCTGTTTCTCTGCTGCCGCAGGCTCTGCTGCACCCGGTACAACAGATACTTCTCCACAGCATCCGTATCCTCCAGAGAAAACGCCGGCATTTTTCTGTCAAGACGATAAGAAATATGATCCAGAACATATCGCCTGAGCGCCCCTGTGTCCGTTATTTCTCCTGATGCAAGCAGTTCGGCTATATTCTGCCTCGCAATCTCCATCAGCTTCCCCTCATCCATTCCCTGGCCATCCAGCAGCCGGTCCCTGACCGCATAGATCAGCTTCCTCTGGAATCGCAGCACCTGATCGTAGTTCATCGCCTGTCGGCGCGCCATGACCGCGGATTCTTCCCCCGTCCTCTGCGCACCGTTGATCACTCTCCTCAATCTGCGCTTTCCGATACGCCTGCTGCCATCTATATACTTTTCCAGTTTTGCAGATCCGGTATTCCTGACAACCTGATCTTCCAACGACACAAAGAATCGACTTATCCCAGGATCCCCCTGCCTTCCCGCCCTGCCTCTCGCCTGACGTTCCAGCCGGACATTCGCCATTCGTCCGATTCCTATGACCGCAAGACCACCAAGTTCCTGAACACCCTTCCCCAGCTTGATATCCGTTCCGCGCCCGGCCATGGACGTAGCCACGGTCACAGCCTTCTTCTGCCCTGCCTCCTTGATGATCTCGGCTTCCCAGGCCGCATTATTGGCATTCAGGACATTATGGGAAACTCTGGCTCTCAACAGACGCTCCGACACCAGTTCCGTTTCCTCGATCGAAGATGCTACCACAAGCACCGGCTGTCCCTTGGCATGAAGAAGCCGTACCATACCGATAGCCGCCGCAAACTGCTTTTTCGCATCCCGAAAATAGAAATCGTCCAGATCCACTCTCCTCAGCGGTCTGTTTGGCGGAATGACAACCACTCTGGTATGGTAAACCGCAAGAAGTTCATCTTCCGCATCCGAAATCGTACCGCTCATACCTGCCAGCTTGGGAAACAACAGGAAGAAATTCTGAAACGTAATGGAAGCCACCGAACGGTTTTCCTGAGAAATCTCCAGCTTCTCCTTGGCCTCAAGCGCCTGATGCTGTCCTCCCCGCAGCTTTACCCCCGACATCAGCCGGCCGGATCCGCTGTCCAGCAGACATAATTCGTTACTGTCAGACACGATATATTCCTTCTGCCTTTCAAACAGTTTATGTGCCCTGAGCGCCAGAATCACATGCCGGTTGATCTCGAAATATGCATCCCCATAGAAATTATCGATCTGAAAGAAACGCTCCGCGTACGCGATCCCCTCCTCCGTCAGCCAGACGGCATTGTCTTCCTTCTCATAATCCCTGCCCTCTGTCAATGTTGTGACAAAGAAATCGGCCATCTCATACAGATTGGACTGCACCCTGGGGGAACCGGCGATCACAAGGGGCGTCTGTGCTCCGTCCAGCAGAACGGAATCCGCCTCATCAATGATCACGTAACAGAACTCCCTTAAGAAACGGTCCGAAGCCGTAGACACCAGATTGTTCAGCAGATAATCAAACCCCAGTACACCATGGGTTGTATATACGATATCAGATTCATAAATCCTTTTTTTCTCATCATTCTTAAAGTTGTCGCCACTCTTCTCCGGAACGCCGGCGGCTACGGAAAGCCCCATAAATTCATATACCCGCCCCATCTCTCTTGCATCCCGCAGGGCCAGGTATTCATTTGTAGTAACCAAAATGGCGCTCTTTCCGGAAAGCGCATTCAGATACAGGGGCATTGTGGCAGCTAAGGTCTTTCCTTCGCCGGTATTCATCTCCGCCATATATCCCTGATGCAATGCGATCGCTCCCAGCACCTGCACATCAAAAGGAAACATGCCAAGCACTCTCCGGTCTGCCTCACAGATGGCCGCAAATGCCTCCGGCAGAATGTCATCCAAACTCTCCCCGCCGTTCAGACGCTTTTTGAACTCTCTTGTCAAACCTGCCAGTTTCCTGTCAGACAGCTTTGCCATTTGTTTCCTGTATCCTCTTACCTGCACAAGAATCTTATTCAGTTGGCGTAATCTTTTCGTCTGTCCCATGTAGTATTTCCCGAATCACAATAGAATGAAAGTGAAATGTCGTCAATCCCCCGTTGATAAGCTGCATCCTGTAACTATATGTGGTCAATGGACATCTGAATGCCATCGTCTTATCGCGCACCATGATACTCCCTACTTCCGCTTCATACCTGTCATAGAAGATCAGCCTGATCAGACAACATGCATCGGCAGCATGATCTATATTTACGGTTATCTGGTAATCACACTCTCCATCAATCATCGGAAGCGCCGGCTCTATCTTTTTCATCTGAAAGTTGGTCCTCGAATACCACTGCTTAATGATCGTTCCGGGGGGCATCAGCAGATTCTTAAAGGATACATCATCTTTCCCGTTATAGATAATTTCCGATCCATACAGATAAGTGTCTGCCGTGTATTCATTCCAATACACCGTCCATTTTTCCCCTGCCATTTACCGCTTCCTCTTCCTCCCGAAATCCTCCCGCAGAATCTTATCAAACTGATCGACAAACCAGTTAACGATTCCGCCTGTATTGTCATTATGCCTGCCATGTATTCCTTTACCGTATAATTCCGCTCCGTCTGACCGCAGATGCTCGATCAGGGATGCATAGGCGTCCGCGTCATAATCGTCCTCTATCATATAAGAAACAATAAACTTCGTCCTGCTCCAGTCCGCAGCATCAAATTTATTCCAGAACCTTGCGTTTAAACGCTCCACTGCAGCCTCATCCGTATCGCCGCACAGACGCATCAATACGTCCAGAGAGGTGGGAAACCCTCCTGGCCGCATCCTTTTCTCACCGGCCGCCACATTCCCGATACTGGCCAGCGGCTTTCCCAGAATGACAGCATGTGGTCCGATATCACATCCGTAATACAGTGCGCCGAACGTGCCCATGGAAAGCCCCGAGAATATGACCTCATCTGCGCCAAACCCAAGCTCCACCATATACCTGCGGACTGCATTGCACAAAACCCTTTCATACTCCTCAGACCCCATATAGAAACTCCCGCCTTCGAGCCTTGCTTCCGCCACCAACAGGAACGGACATCCCAGATTCCTGATCAGATTATAGCCCTCAAATCCCTCCATCGTCTTATAACCTGAGAAATAAACATTCAGCGGCGGTTTCATATCCCCGGGGTCAAAATAGCAGAAGATCTCCTCCCGTTCCGACGTCACGTAGCGTTCCCCACCGGGCAGGAAATGCCCGTGTCCGCGCCGGGAATACCTGTCATGCAATGCAATGATCTGCAGTTCTCCGCTTCCTTTTGCCTGAAGATACACGAAGATCGGCCCTTCCGCTAATTGATTGTCAATGCTGACAATCTGCTCTAATTCCTCCTCGGAGAACTCCCATTTCTGCTGGATCTCCGATATACTTCCCTTGACAAACTGGATCACACTCAGGGCAATCGATACGCCCGGATCCTTCCGATATTCCAGCCATAGATCGATACACTGCCCGGCAAACACAGGAATATTATTCCTCCAATAGGCAATCTGGCGCATCCTGGTTCCATAATCTCCCTGCAGACAGACACTGTAACTCCCGTTCCATCGAATGCTCCCCGCGAAATCATGGGCGATCGCAAGATTACCCGGCCTGAATTTCTCTCCATACGGCTTGGGAAAATAATTCCTCGCCTCACGGTCAAAGAAATCCTGAACCGCAGTATGTTCGATCTTCCTGCCACGCCTGCTGCAATACAGCCACTCCATCATACCGCTAACTGCCACTTGCGGAGTCACAAACAATGTATACGCTTTCGTTGCCTGATGCAGAAACCCGATCTCCTTTGCTCTGGGCGTCCTGTCCAGAAAAACAAGATCATAGGGCCTGCGCGGAGCTTCCTCAAAACTTTCCACATAATGAAGTTCCACATGCTCCGGCAGGGCATATACCGTTCTCCAATCCACATTCCCTAACTGTAATACGCGAATCTCATCCAATGAACTCAATGACCTCTTTCCATTTCTCTGTCAATGCTTCTACCGTATATTTCCTGCTGAGCCGATAGGAATATACCGCCGCGTCGTTCCAGTGCAGCAGGCTTCCAAGATAATGCTCCAACACCTTTATAAGCTGTCCGGACTTCTTCAGCACAACCCCGTTCCGCCCCTGCACGACAAACTGCGTCTGTGTACGTACCACCTGAGGCATTCCCAGGCTTACGGCCGTAATCTGCAGGTACAGTTCCGGAACTTCCCTCAAATCCACAAGAATCCTCTGCTCCCGCATACATTTTGTTACCGACAGCTCATCCACACATACCCTGACGAAGAAACGCTGTGCCTCCGTCTCCGGATCATCCACAGCATTCTCCGCGACAAAGGAAGGCTCTTCCACTGCCCAGCCTTCCGGGAATCCGGCTTCCTCCAGCCAACCCTGCACCTGGGCCATAAGGATGCTCTCCCTGCCATAATCTGCCTGTCTCGTAAGAAGATGCACACGGGCACTGTCGTTCCCTGCAAGATACTTTCCAAGGAGCAGCAGCAGATGCTTCATCATCTCCTCTTCCATACCATCCACCGGCACAAGAATATTCTGCACCGTCAGACGCTGGCTGACACCGGAGTCCACTCTCGTATCATAGGGCGGTATGCTTATGATACTCTCCGGCTCTCTGCCGGTCATAGCCCGGACATTCCTGGAATTCTCCCTGGAATCCGTAATAATGCATCCGGCCTTCCGCAACAGTCCGGCCGCTTCCGGACAGGACTCCTGTCGGAACCTGTCCTCGAAAAAGGAAAGGATCACTCTCTTTTCTTTCGCTGTCTCCAGCAGCGTCCTTTGCAGCAGAGCCGCATGTCTCTTATGCATTGCCACACAGAACAGATCCCGCTCATCCATCATCCTGACATACGCGGTGAGTACTTCCTGGATCACCTGCTCCAGACTGTCATACCGCATCCGGGTAAAAGGAACCCTACATTCCCTGCCTGAATATGCAAGCAGATACTGCGGGTATTTCGGATTGATCTCCACATGACCATCCTGTTGAAAATGCCGCATCTTCCATATTCCATTATCCATCAGATAGTCCTGATAGTGCGCCTCTCCCTGCACATAAACGATCGTCCCTGAGACAAATCCTCGGTCATCATAGAGATTTCGGCGGTCAATCCGGCCATCCTTATAGATATCTATCTGAATAGGATTGCCGTCCTCTCCAAACTCAATCTGCGCATATCGCTCTCCCTCGATCAATGCCAACGCAGCAAAAGGTGTATAGATAAATTCCACATTGGCCGGCCAGTTCAGATTATGATAGGAAAAAACCTGCGCCTTCTTTCTTGTGATCTCCTGTATTGCGTCGAAACAGGACCAGTAAGGCGCATGGAAAACACCCTGCCGATGCAGGAAATGGCGAAAGTTTGGTGAAAACCCAAGCAACAGGATCTGGTACGGATATACACTGCTCCGATGGAAAAGCTGCACTTGCTTCACCGTATCATCGAACTCCGTATGCATACGCCGCACATACCATTTCTGTTCATTTTCACACCAGGTATCCTGCTGATACCATGCCGGAATAAAATGAAGCATCCTGCCTCCTCCCTGTTCCTGCTATAATACATTTCTTATATAAACGGTTTGTAGGCATCGAAACTTCTGTCCGCCAGAAATTCCTGATAAAGGTTATACCACAAACTTGTAAGCATCATGATAGACGCCGGCAGCATGACCAGTTCGCTCTCCATACCACCCTTAAGCTGCAGGCACATCGGCACCCCCAGACATATACTCATGACAGTCGCACTAAAAAAGCTTATCATGCAGATCTGTCTTACAAGATACCGCTTCGTAGCCCGTCCCGCATGTAATCCCGGAATACTGTCCCCGCCTTTCAGGAACTGCTCCGTAATATCACCCGGGTTGATCATGATCATGGCAAACCCTGTTGTCAGCAGGTAAAGGATCAGAATATAGATCCCGATACCCAAAGGCCTGTCTAACGCCAGATTCTCCTGCCACCAGATCACATCCTCATTTCCCGGAAACAGATAAGACAGCCCGGACACCAGAAGCTGCGGAAGCATAAAAAATGCCGTTGCGAACATCACCGGCATGACCCCTGCCGTGTTCAGTTTGATTGCCAGATAGTTCTTATCCGCGTATACATTGTGAATCGAAATGCGCTGTACCGGAATCCTCTTCTCTGTACTTTCCATAAGCAGGATAATCGTCATCACTGCCAGGGAAATCAGAATCGGCAATAACAACGTTTCCCACCGATAGCGGCTGAGCGTTCTGATCATACTATCTATGATATTGATATAGATCAGCACACTCTGTCCCCCAAACCCATATTTCTTATTTCTCTCCGCCAGCCATAAGATCAGTACTGCGCCGGTTATCATCTCCACGATTCTTACTGTCTGCGTAAGAATCAACGGCATTCCCGCTGCATGATAATCCAGTTCCTGCACATGCACCACTGCCTGAAAAAAGGCAAACAGCAATGTCAACAGGATGGTAATACGATTCATCTTCTTCGGCGATATCCTGCTCCTCGATCCGCTTCCCATGATCGATGCCGTGATCTGCACAAGGATCGACGCCGTGATGTAAGGTGCAATCCCTAATGTAAAAAGAGACCGCCCGCTCAGGTCACCGCTGATCGTCTGCTCCAGCAGACGCCCTGCGTCTATATTGCCTTCCGCCAAAGAGACGTTCTCTATCCCATACAGAGGAATGCATCTTCCCAGAAGATAAATCAGCAGGATTATGGCGGTATAAAGAAACTTATATTTAGTTATGCTGTCTTTCTTCTCTGCTTGCGACATTATCTGCTCATGAATATTAGTGACCACCTCTTTGCAAAGATGGCCACTAATATCAATTCCCTTATTTACTTAATTCCGCTGATTCCATTAATTCTTATCCGGATTATCTATCGCTTCTTTCTCCGCGAAGATTCCCTTCTTGTTCTTCTTGTCATAGATGGTCTTACCGGTTATTCCTGCAACAACAAGTGGAACGATCGACCACCAGTAACCATGTTTTGCAGGTCCGTCCGCAAGATCCAGATTCGCCTTAGGCGCTTCCTCGTCGTCGATACTTACAAGCTCTTCTTCTGCCCCATCTTCATCATCCAGATCAACCACTGCAAGAGGCACTTCTTCCTCCTCGACACCGATCAGCTCCTCTTCTTCCAGGCCTGCACCATCAAGCTCTTCTTCGCCGTCTGCCGCTGCTACAGCACCACCCGGCGCTGCCGCGCCTGCTCCAAGATTCATCGCCGCAAGAGGCACTGCCACATCTTCAACTTCCAGAGTCTCCGGTGTCAGCACGGTCGGTGTAGGTGTTACCACCGGTGCCGTAGGCGCCGTGTCGGTTGCCGGTCCGTCGCCGCCGGCTCCTCCATCACCACCATCTTCACCGTCGCCACCATCTCCAGGTACCGGTGAAGGTGTTTCTGATCCTGCTGCATTGCTGGTACTTGCATTTCTGCTTTGTTCCTCAGAGGCGCTTACCGATTCACTCCTTTCAGCAGAATCACTACTGGATGCACTCGCACTCACTGAAGCCTCTGACGCACTCCTGGATGCCGATTCACTTGCCTCATAGATCGATGTACTCTTGCTCTCACTTGCAACCTTCGAAGCACTCTTACTCTCAGATGCGCTCTTGGATGCAGATTCTACGCTTCTGGATGTCGACTCGCTTGCATCGTGAGCCGATGTACTCTTACTATCACTCAAACGCTCCGATTCACTGGTACTCAAGGATGCGCTTACGGATGCTGACTCCAGGCTATTGTTATTCGATATACTTACACTTGAATCATGCTCACTCAAGCTCTTACTGTTACTTTCGGATTCAAACCTGCTTGTCGATGCGCTCCTAGATGCACTCTCCATGCTCTCCCTGTCTGCATTGCTACCGCTCTGGGATGTCGAGTTCGCCGAACGACTGGCTGACTCCGAATCTGATGTACTTTTCGATGCACTTTCCGATGCCGATTCTGCACTTCGACTGCCTGATTCGCTTTCGCTCTGGGATGTCGAGCTCGCTGAACGGCTGGCTGCCTCCGATTCTGACTTGCTTGTCGATGCCTTCGCAGACGCCGATGCCATGCTGGAGTTGCTTGCATCACTTTCGCTCATAAACTGCTCACTGAAGGTAATGCTGCCCGCTTCTGATTTACTTATGCTGTCCGATACACTTGTTGAAACCGATGTTAAGTTACTGTTTACCTCACTGATGGTAGTACTAATCTCTGTACTTCTGGCTGTTGAACCCACTCCACTATTTAAAGTACTGGTAGAAAGTGATTCCTTCATCTTCGTGGAAGCAGCATTACTTGCTGCAACACTTGCAGAGAATGCATCAGCTGCTGATTGTGATTTAGCTTCACTGGTCGACTTGTATGCATCAGACATAGATATATACTCTCTAAGTTCTGTCGATGCTGACTCACTGGCGCTAAGGAATTCATTTCGTTCAGCATTATACCTGTCTGTTCCGGCTTCGAAATCGTCTATACCGAAATAGCCATCACCTTTATTTCCACCAAAATCAGGTTTGTCATCTGATCCCAAATTCTTCTTCTGTACAACCTTGATTGGAAGATGTCTATATTTTGCAAGTTGAGTCCAACCGGATGCTGTATTGAATCCCCCCTCTTCATCAACCCAAACATAATCAAAATATAATGTCTCAGATTTTCCATCTTTAGTAACGATTACTTTAAAGTAGTTATTTTTTGCTCCGCCTGTCGTATCCCATCCAATAATCTTTACCTCAGCATCTCTGTTCTTATCTTCCACACTATATCTGACCAGAAGTTCCGCTAATTTTTTTGCAAGCTGCTCGTATTCCTTCCGAGCCTGAGTAGTCTGCCATAGTATTCCCGGCACTTCTTTATCCGCTGCTTCCTTTAATGCCTTTTGTGTTTTTTCAATCTCGGCATGTAATTGCTCCAGCTCCTCATTTTTATATTTTTCTCGCTCATCCCTGATTTCATCTGCTTGATCAACTGCCTCGCTCTTTTTCGCTATTTCCTCTGACGCCGCTGTTTCACTTGTAGCCATACTTGCAGACACAGACACTGAATCGGATTTGGCAGAATCTGATTCTTTTTGCATTGATTCTGACACCTCTGACAGAGAATTGCTAACCGACGCCTCTACGCTGCTGTTTACGTCGCTCTCACTCTCGCTGGCCACTTTGCTTGTGCTTGCACTCTGTTCACTTGTACTGACGCTTGCACTATCCGACTCGCTTCTGCTGTCCGCTGCGCTCATAGATAATGAATTTAAACTGCCAATCATCGAGTCGTTTGTGGATTCCAATTCGGATACAGCAGTGCTGAAGGTACTGTTACTTGTACTGTCACTTAACGATGCACTCGTACTTGCCGATTCCACACTGTTACTTGCCGATACACTCGCAGATAGAGAATCATTGTGTGCACTGTCCGACCCACTGACACTTGTACTCGTGCTTAATGATGCACTCGTACTTGCCGATTCCACGCTATCACTTGCCGCTGCACTCGCAGATTCCACCACACTATCTACGCTGTCCGAACCACTTTTGCTCATACTCATGCTATCGGACACATTTTCCGAAACATCCTCATTACTCTCACTGTTAGCGATACTGGTTGAATTAATCTCCTGACTACCGCTCGTCGATGCCTCTTTGGAATCACTTGTGCTGTTATTCGCCTCTGTAGATGCCTTATTGTCGCTTTCGCTGTCCTTCTGGCTGTTCTCTATGATCTCAGTGGATTCCTGCTGGGATGTTGTTGTCGATGCTACATCCGATACGGAAGCTGCTTCTGACAACTTACCCTGATCCTCTTCCACCGGTACAGACGGTTCCGCTGGTGTTGTCGGTTCTACCGGTGCAACTGGTTCTACCGGTGTCGGTGCTGTATCCGCTGCCGACGGTACTTCTGCCGGAGCGTCGGACTGTAAATACGTCACCTCCTGAGCCGCTTCCGTCGTGCTGGCCGGTACATCAAATTCTGTCACCGGTGCCGTCGAATCTGTTTCAAGTTCTGCCGCATACACCATATCCGCATCCGACATTACATTAGCTCCACCAATCACTGTGCCGACCGTAAGTACACCCTTTAAGATTTTGTCGACTTTCTTTTTCTTCATTTCCTTTCCTCCTGAAATACTATGCTGCCAAAGAGACCATTTCTATCAAATTCGGCAGCCATGCCTGCTCTCTTTGCCTAATGTATGGTTTTACTATCATCTATTGTATCAAGATAGGTATCCTGCAAACTGCCTCTTTTATTTAAAAAAGGATAATTTCTTAAATTTTTATTAAAACTGGAAAACAACAAAAACTCCACTTCTTTTCAAATTACGTTATTTCGTTTATTAAATATTCCTAAAAACAATTGTCAAATACAGACTTTCATGCTATCATACTCTCAAACATATCTGGGACTCCGAAGTTCTGATCTCACGTCTGCAGCACGTCATCTTTTCTTAGCAGCTCCCTTATATGGCATTGTTTATGGGAGCACGACAGTAAGAAGACACAGCGTTTCAGAAAGCCGATCAGATAACAGGGAGGTATTACATATGAATAATGAACAATTACTACAGGCTATAACTGACATACTGGATCAAAAACTAAATCCGGTTTACATCCGACTCGACGAAGTCGATAACAGGCTTACCAATGTCGAACACAAACTCGACGAAGTTGATGGCAGACTCATCAATGTCAAACACAAACTCGACGAAGTTGATGGCAGACTCATCAATGTCGAACACAAACTCGACGAAGTAGACGGCAGGCTTACCAATGTCGAACACAAACTCGGCGAAGTAGACGGCAGACTCATCAATGTCGAACACAAACTCGACGAAGTAGACGGCAGACTCATCAATGTCGAACACAAACTCGACGAAGTAGACGGCAGACTTACCAATGTCGAACACAAACTCGACGAAGTAGACGGCAGACTCATCAATGTCGAACACAGACTCGACGAAGTAGACGGCAGGCTTACCAATGTCGAATGCAAACTCGACGAAGTAGATAACAGGCTTACCAATGCCGAAAGCAAACTCGTGGAAATCGACGACAGGCTTACTACAGTTGATACCCGACTTCACAAAAATGAAAATATGCTCAACATCATGAATGTCAAGCTGGAGCGTTACTCGAAGAAACTGGCGAATTTCCATCTCGACTTCAAAGTTACTGCACGGGATATCAACCAGAATATCCACACACTTCAAGACGAAATGGAGACCGTGATCGTTGTTTTAAAGCTGCATGATCTTGTGCCGCAGTAAACGATTTCCTTCTCCCCTACTGTCGAATATCCTCCCATAAATACAGGTGTAATATCCATCAACGCATAACGGATGTTACACCTTTTTATTTATCCTCACAGCGCTGCCCCGTCCAGCTTCTGCGTCAGATCCGTATAATACCACAGATTCCCTTTTCCGAACTTACCCAGATACGCCGTCTCGATCCGCCGGAAGATCTCCACGCAGGAGTCCTCCACCGTTCTGGTGAGCATCAGGATAAAATGCCGGTTGCCGTACCGTGTATAGGCATCGCCCAGCCGCAGGGAGTCGCCGATGACTTTTTTCAAAAGCCCCATCTGCTCCTGCAGGTTGATCTGCTTCTGGTTTTCTTTACGCCCTTTTTCGCTGAGTGTGAGAAACATCAGCACCGCCGGAAACTCGCTTCGCGCCTTGGCTCTCGCCACCAAGCGGCAGTAATCCACGAAGCTGGGATATGTACAGTAATAAGCTCCCTGCACATCCCGTTCACTGAATATCGCATTCTTGATGTCGTCCTTTTTCTCCATAAAAGCCCGGTCCATCTCCCGGAATCCGGCCGCACTCTGGCTTCTTGTATGGATCTTATCCATCAGCTCCACGGCCTCGAAACACTCCTGCATCTCCGCTGTGGGCGGGGTGCCCATCTCCCGGGCATACAGCTCCATGGTATCGTTGTAGAGCTCCAGCGCCTCGTCGTAGCGGTAGATGTCCAGATTGCAGCGGATCAGGCGGGTCTGCCAGTTCTCAAACGGATAGATGGACGCCGCCCGGGTGTAGATCCGAATCAGATTCTTATAGTCCCTTTTCCTGCGGAATTCCTGTTCCAGTTCCCGGATGGTTTCCAGATAAAGCTCCTTGTAGTAAATACTTTTCTGGAAAAACCACATTTCAGACAGGTTCGACGGGAGCAGTTCTCCGCGGTACATGCCGTTGGCCGTGTCAAACAAAGACATTCTCCTGTCAGAATCTTTCTCCGCCCGGGCCTTTTCCATGGCAGTCTCAAACTGCTGTGTATCCAGTACCAGAGGCAGTCTGCTCTTAAAGCAGCACCTTCCTTCTCTGATCTCCACATAATCATCATCCGGCAATCCCGCAGACATCAGCTGCCCTTTGAGCCGGTAGATCAAATTATTCAGATTCTTATTACGGTTGGCCGTATCCGTTTTCTCGTTCCACCCATAAAGACTGTCAAGCAGCTCTCCCTTCGGAATCCCACCCGGCAGAGACAGCAGAAGCATCTGGAGCAGCCGGATTGATTTCGAGCCGCCCGTCTTGTTCAAAGCAAGCGCCTCATCGCCGTAATACATGGAAAAGCCTCCCAGCATCTGTATCCACAGGGTCTTATCCGTCATCGCCATATGTAGTTCCCTCCCCCATTGCGCTTTGGACGCTCGTCTGTGTTCCGCTCTCTGTCCGGTACTGCAGACGTTTATTGCCGTTTTCAGCGGCTTTGCAACAGTCCGCCAAAGTACACTTCAAAAAACTGTCGGAAATTACGTTTGTATGGGGGAATTTATTTGACACTGTACAGGGGAATTCATATAATGTAACAAAACAGACACGAAACAGAGGATAGATTTGTATGATTTATCCATAACAAAAAAAGTTCGCCAAAGTGTACTTTGCAGAACCTGTCGCGCATATACCGTTCACGTTTTCCAAAATCCGCTTTTTAGAGTTTTTTCGCCAGCATCTCCGCATTTGTGGCATATTTCAATGCGGTATTTTTCGCAATGATCCCCTGTTTATACAGGTTCAGAAGGCTGCCGTCCATGGAGATCATATCCTCTTTCATGGAGGAATAGATGATCCCGTCAATCTGCGGAATCTTGTTATCCCGGATCATGTTGCGGATCGCGGGCGTCACCGTCATGATCTCCAGTGCGGGAACCATCCGCCCGTCCAAAGCGGGGACAAGCTGCTGCGAGACTACCGCATTGAGCACGGTAGACAGCTGGATGCCGATCTGTTTCTGCTGGTTTGCCGGAAATACATCAATAATGCGGTCGATGGTATTGGCCGCACCGATCGTGTGAAGCGTCGAGAGCAGCAGGTGTCCGGTCTCGGCCGCCGTCATGGCAACCTCTATCGTCTCATGATCGCGCATTTCTCCCAGCAGGATTACGTCCGGGCTCTGGCGCAGAGCAGCCCGCAGCGCGCTGACATAATTCTCGGTATCCACATTGATCTCCCGCTGGCTGACAACGCTCTGTGCATGCTGGTGCAGATATTCCAGCGGATCTTCCAGCGTTATGATGTGTTTGCTCTGGTTTCGATTGATCTGGTCGATCATGCAGGCCAGCGTGGTGGACTTACCGCTTCCGGCCGGCCCGGTGACGAGTACCATCCCTTTGCCGGCTTCTCCCAGACGGAGAACATGCTCGGGAATATGCAGGGCCTGTGCATCGGGCAGATCAAAAGTAATGATACGGATCACGGCAGACAGCGTCCCTCTCTGTTTGTAGGCGCTGACACGAAACCGTGAAAGCCCTCTGATGGCAAAGGAGAAGTCGTCGTCTCCGTTCTCATACAATCCCTGCATGTCCCGGTTGCCTGCACAGCTGTAGATCTCGGTGAGCACGCTTTCCGTATCGGCCGGCAGCAGCTTCTCTTCACTGAACCGGCATATGACCCCATTCTTCCGATAAGAGAGCGGCAGTCCCGCAATGATGAATACGTCCGAAGCCTCCTGCGCGATCGCTTCCTGTAGACATTCCTGTAAATTCATGGTCTTAAACTCCTTTTCAACGTAACGTATGATCTTTATTCCTGTATAACGGGCAGCAGTTTCAAGGGTTGTTCCTTTGCCGGGCTTTCCGTATTGACAATCTTCCATGCCCTGACTTCGTAATAGTTGTCGTGCGCCCGGTAGTCTGTCACCGCAAGCGTCACCGACAGCGCCTGCCGTTCTCCGGCCGGAACCTGAAAGGAAATCATGCATTCTCCTTCCGTCTGCTGCACCTGCAGGACAATCCCATCCACCTGCATCTCATGAACCGCTTCGCCAACGCCCGTAAAATAGGCCGCAAGCCCCTTTTCCGCCTCTCCGGAAATGTCCGGATCATGTAGACCAGTCCGGTCAATGCCGGATGCCGTCTCATAGAGAATACGGTCTATCTCGCCGACGATCGTCTCCGCCCTCTCCGAGGCTTCATAATACGCCTGCTTATGTGCCGCCAGCCTTTCGCTGAAAGTATGATCGCTTTTGGCGCTCGAAAGGGACAGGATCGCAAACGTAGCCAGACAGAGTACCAGAAAAATGACCAGCAGCGAAGAAGACCCGATATTTACAAAGAAAGGCTGTTGTTTATCCTTCACTGTCATCTGTCCTCCTCGCAATATGATGCCCGACCTGCAGCCGGTAAACGGAGGATTCCGCCTCCTGGCCGCCGCTGCCTTCTCTCATTTCCAGTGTGGCCTCGATCATCCGCTCCGCCTGCTCCATATGGATGTCCAGAACATAGGCCGCCGTCTCCTGCCCGCAGGCCGCAAAGGAATCGTCGTAATAAAGCCGTACCTCTGCCGTCTCCGCCGGTCCGCTCTCTGCCGGCAGCTCCGGATAGTCGCCTTCCGGGTACTGCTGTGCAAGCAGATCCACCCCCTCCGGCAGGCCGTTTGATGTACAGATGATCTCCGCGGCGCCTGCGCATTCATTGACCGCTCTGGACAACGCATCCGAATCGCGGCTCAACAGATGCGCTTTTACAAAAAACTCCACACAGACAGCGCTCGCCACTGAGAAAAAGAGAATCGCAAATATTAACTCCATCAAAAATAAGCTGGATGATCTTGCCCTGCTTTTATGAACCATTGCCTGTCTGTCCTTTCATCGTCCCATGTCCTGTCTGCTCCGAATGCCGATCACGGCCGCACTCGTTCTTCCTTCTTCATCCGTACACTCGAACTTGAGAAGCCGGTCCGAAATCTGCTCCATGGAAAAATCGTGCACCTCAAGGATCGTTTTGCCGTTCCCGGCTGCAGCCGCCGTTCCATCCTTGATAAAAAGCTCTTTCAGCTCCTGCCCGTATGTATAAATATAAGTATAATAGCTTTCTTCTTCATAACGCTGTTCCAGAATCAGGGCGTCACAGCCGTCAAAACTCCCCAGATATACGGCTCCGTTCTCATCATTCTGGTGGATCTTCTCGCCGATGTACGCCAATCCTGTACGGGACGTATACTGGAGCGAAGACCTTTCCGTAGTTGACTGATATATGCCCGCCGACAGCAGGATCAGCGTAAGCGCCGACAGGGCAAAGACAAAGAACAATGCGATCGGGAACAGAAAATCAATGATATGTCTGCGTTTCAGACGAAATCCCATGCCTTCACTCCTCCTTTTCGATGATCGTGATATCCGGCAGGATATTGGAACCGATCGTGCGGTAATCTACAAAAAAAAGAGTTTCGTCATAAGTAAGCCCGTACCTGCTCTTCAAATATTCCAGATCCGCCGGATACGCCCCCTCCACCGCATAGCAGTGCGTGACGCTGCGCATAATCGCATTTTCCAGACTTTCCCTCTGCCGTTTTCTCGTCCCTTCGGAAATCGAGGATATCCCCTGCAAAAAGACAAACACGATCACCAGAAACACACCGACCGACAGAAGCATTCTGCTCTGTGCTCCTCTTTGTTTACGATATACAAACCGCTTCATAACCTGGCTCCTTATCCCTCCGGCGCTGCACGCCTGCTGCCTCCACTGCCGCACTACAAACGACACACTGACTCACTGCACTAAATACTGGACATGATCCCCATAAGCGGCAGCATCACCGACAGAAGGATCACTCCCACGATCAGGGACAGCGCCGCCACCAGCGTAGGTTCCAGCACCGCCAGCAGATTGTTCATTCTCGTATCAATATCATCCTGATACAGATCCGCAATCTGCTCCATCACCTGATCCATGGACCCTGTTTTGGAACCGATCGAAGCCATCCGCGCATAGACGCCGCTAAACATCCCCGCATGGAAAAGCGCATCGGAGAGATCTTCCCCGTCGCGGATCTTCTCCAGACACAGCTCTATCTTCTTCTGAAACACCGGATCGTCATTTAAGGAAGTGACAAGTTCCATACTGCGGTCGGGATTCAGGCCGCTGCTCAAGGTGAGCGCCATGCCGCTGGCAAACCGGCAGGCCGCGATCTCCTCATAGATCGCCCTCGTAAAGCCAAGTTTATACCCGATCTTCTGAAACAAACGCCGTCCCGCGGCGGTACGCGTCCCGTAGAAGATCATGCCCGCAACGACAGCCAAAAAGAGGATAACGACAATGAAATAGCGGCCAAGCGCCGTTCCCGCATGCATCAGCGTCCGGGAAAATCCTGTCATCTCCGTGCCAAGCTGAATGAACACCTGATTAAAGACCGGCATCACCTTTACCAGCAGAACAACGATGACCAGCGTCATCATGGCGACCATGATCATCGGATAGGTAATGGAACTGCGGATGCTTTTGCGGATCGAGTCCTCCCGTGCGTAGTGGTTCTGCAATGACTCCATCACCGCATCCAGTGTCCCCGTCTCTTCACCGATCTGCACCATATGAAGCATATAAGAGGGATAGATCCCTGCAGATTCCATTGCCTGATACAGGCTGCCCGTCTCCTGCATGTTGGAAAGAAGCGCAAGAAGCACCTCCTTCTCCCCGGAGGACGCGGCATCCTCCTGCATGATCATAAGCCCTTCCAGCGACGAAATGCCCGCCTTGAGGATCAGGGCGATCTGCCCGCAGAATGAAGATAATTCCAGACTGGAAAAAGGTTTCATATTTGGTAGTCCTCCGTTTCCGTTCGTGTTGTTTTTCAAATTAGTAGGAATACTTTACGGTGTAATTTTTCCCGTCTCCGATATATTTTTTCAGGGAGGAACGGCTGTTGCCCGCCGCCAGCGTGGGGTCCATCAAAGACCAGTGCTTCCCGTCAAATTCGATGATGCTGTCCACCCAGCCGATCTCCGTCAGATAAACGCTGATCCAGGCATGGTAAGCCTCCCCGGAATAGCCGATCTGCAGCTTCGTCGGTATACCCTGTGAACGGAGCATGGCCGCCATAAGCGACGCATAGTCAAAGCAGATGCCCTTCTTCGTCTGCAGCGTCCTGTCCACATCCGGCAGGTATCCTCCCGTGACCGTTGCCGCCAGTTCCTCATCGTAAGTAATATTCTCTATGATATACAGATAGACCCGCTCCACGTAGTCAAGATCATCGACAGACTCGCCGGACAGCCTGATGCCGCAGGCCACGGTCTCATCGTCCCGGGTAAACCAGGCATACTGGTTCGGATACAAAAAGGGCCGGAACTCATCCGCAAGTTCCACCTGCATTTCCTGTGAAAAGGCCAGCGCGTACATGTCATCCTGCACATGCTCCAGAACATCGACTTTATAGCTGCCGTTCCCCTCCGACAGCGGAAATGTCTCGTAGGAGCTGCCGGCAAGCGTATAAGTATAGGTAGTCGAGTCCGGCACCGTGATCTGCACTTTGACCTTGGATGCCCCTCCCTGATAACGTATCATCACATACCCTTCGTCAGTATGGGAGGCGTCTATGGAAACCGTGTCATCGCCGTATGTAACGTCGCCGGAGGCTTCGGGAACAAGACAGGTCTGCACGGTAGCCCGCCCTCCTGCTTCCGCCTTCTTCCCTGCCGCTTTGGCATTCCCGATCCCGGAGGAGGCTTCTTTTGTATCCGCCGCCTCTTCTCCCACATCTTTCCCGGAAGGCGAACCGGATGACTGGAAAGAGCATCCGATAAAAGCGAAGCCAAAAGCAAATATGAGAAATACACAGATTAGTAATTTTCTGTGCATAGGACAACTCCTTTCCAAAGAAAAATATATTTACGCCAGTATATCATCAAAAACACGCCCGAACAAGAACAATTATATTCCAGCGCCGGATCCTTTTGGCCAGATTGTTACGATTCCTTCAATCTGCGGTAAAGCGTAAAATACATGGTCACGAAGCAGGCCAGCCCGCCTATGGCATTGGAGACAGGCTCCGCCAGGAACACCCCGTTTACCCCGAATCCCACCTTCGGCAGCAGCAGCGTCAGCGGCGCCACGATCACCGCCTTGCGCAGCAGTGAGAAAAAGATCGCATGGCGGGAGTAGCCAAGCGCAGTAAAAGCCGCCTGCCCCGAAAACTGAAACGCCATAAAGAAAAAGCCGAAGAAGTACAGCCGCAGCGCATCCACACCCGCTTCGATCATGGCCCCGTCCTCCGTGAATACGGACAGCAGCAGATGCGGACTTAAGATCACCAGCAGCCATGCAACTACCGTATAAAGGATGCCAAGCACCGTCATAAAGCGGATGCCCTCCCGGACCTTCTCATATTCCTTCGCCCCGTAATTATATCCCAGTACCGGCTGCGCCCCGTTTGTGATGCCGCTGACCGGCAGGGACAGGATTTCCCTGGCGGAATTGATCACCGTCATCACACCCACGTAAAGGTCGCCGCCGTAAATCTTAAGCGTCGCATTGCACACCACCTGCACAAGGCAGTTCGTTCCCTGCATGATAAAACCCGACATGCCCAGCGCCATGATCTCTCCCGCCAGCCTGCCGTCAATCCGCAGATTCCGCCTCTGCATGGGAAGCAGCGCCTTTTTTCCTGTCAAAAAACACAGCACCCAGATACAGGACACCGCCTGGCTCAGCACCGTCGCCAGCGCCGCTCCGCCCACGCCCATATGCAGCCCGAAGATAAAAACAGGATCCAGCACCAGATTGAGTACGGCGCCAAACAGCGTCGTCAGCATACCGATCCGCGGAAATCCCTGCGCATTGATAAAGCCGTTCAGCCCCGTAGCCAGCATCGTAAAAGGCGTCCCGATCAGATAGATCCGCAGGTAGGCGTCCGCGTACAGATAAGAAGCATCGCTGGCGCCGAACAGATAAAGCACCGGCCTGCGAAACAGATAACAGAACAAAAACAATACCACCGATGCGGCAAGCAGAAGCGAAAACGTATTGCCCAGTATTTTTCCTGCCCGCTCCTCCTTACCCGCTCCCCTCGCAATGGAAAAAAGCGGCGTGCCGCCCGTGCCGAACAGAAACGTAAAGGCCGCGATCAGCGTCGTCAGCGGAAACACCAGCCCGATCCCCGTCAGCGCCATGCTGTCCGCTCCCGGCAGATGCCCGATATAGATACGGTCCACCACATTATACAAAAGCTGCACCAGCTGTGCCAGAATCAGCGGTATCGACTGCGCAACAATATTCTGCCAGACCTTCCCCTTAGAAAAATCAGTTGAATGCATCATAAAATCCTCTCCCCAATGTTACCATTTACTCTTTTACTATCTTACCACGCTTTCCCGTAAGGAAGCAAGTTCGTGTGCTGTCATGAAAAAGGCCGCGGCGGCTGACGCTGAAAGTGCAAATGCAAAGTCCTGGGCTGAATTCCTGAAACCATAACATCACCGGCCAGATGCGTTGGGTGCAGAATACCATGAACAGCAACAAACTATACTGTTTTGTCTGACTCCTATTGACAATAGTACGAAATCATACTATAATAACCCTCATAGTACGATTTCGTACTATTATAAAGTAAAAGAAGGAGACGGGACATGTGTGACAATCTTTCCAAAAAATTGAAACGCTACAATTATCTGGTGGGAGAAATCGACGCTACCTATCATGAACTCTCCACAAAATTCGGCCTGTCCGACAGCATGATGCGGATCCTCTATACCATCTGCGATAACGGTACGGACTGCCCGCTGCAGAAAATATGCCGCCTCACCGGCCTCAGCAAACAAACCATCAATTCCGCCCTGCGCAGGCTGGAGCAGGAAGGCATTGTATATCTGGAGCCCTTAAGCCCGAAGAATAAGAATGTCTGCCTGACAGAAGCCGGCAAACAGCTGACACAACAGACTGCCGGTCGCCTCCATGAGATGGAGAACGCTGTCTTTGCCTCCTGGCCACCGGAAGACGTCGAGAAATACATTGCACTGACAGAAGCCTATCTTCATGCCCTGCGAAAGCAGGCCGCGATGCTGTCCAAAGACCAGAGAAAGGAGTACGGAAACCCATGATACAATTATCCGATCACTTCAATTACAAACGCCTGTTACGATTTACACTGCCCTCCATCATCATGCTGATCTTTACCTCGGTCTACGGTGTGGTTGACGGTTTCTTCGTGTCAAATTTTGTAGGAAAGACAGCCTTTACCGCTGTCAACTTCATTATGCCTGTACTGATCATCTTAGGCTGTGTCGGTTTCCTGTTCGGCACAGGAGGCGGCGCCCTGATCGCCATCACCATGGGGGCCGGCCATAAGGAAAAGGCCAACGAGCTTTTCTCCATGCTGGTCTATGTTTCCGCGGCCTGCGGTATTGTGCTGACTGCAGCAGGACTGTTATGTTTGCGTCCTCTTCTGTCCATGTTAGGCGCCGGCGGCCAGATGCTGGAAGACTGTATCACCTACGGAAAGATCATTCTGCCCGCAGTGACCGCCTATATTCTGCAGTATGAATTTCAGTGCCTGTTCGCCACCGCCGAGAAACCGAAGCTGGGGCTCTATATAACCATCGCCGCCGGACTGACCAACGCCCTGCTGGACGCCCTTTTTATCATCGTCTTCCGCTGGGGGCTGCAGGGCGCGGCCGCGGCTACCGCCATCGGCCAGTGTGTGGGCGGCATTCTCCCGCTGCTCTATTTCGCCCGGCCGAACACCAGCCTGCTGCGGCTTACGAAAGCGAAATTCGATGGCACGGCATTGCTGAAAGTCTGCGCCAACGGTTCCTCGGAGCTGATGAACAACATATCCGCCTCCATCGTCAGCATGCTCTACAATATCCAGCTGTTAAAATATGCCGGAGAAGATGGCGTTGCCGCCTATGGTGTACTGATGTATGTCAATATGATCTTTCTGGCCGCTTTCATCGGCTTCTCCGTAGGTGTCTCCCCGGTGATCGGCTACCACAGCGGCGCCGGCAGCTACGAAGAGTTGAAGGGCCTGTTGAAGAAAAGTTTTATCATAACAACTGTTTTTGCAGTTTTGATGTTTGCTGCCGCACAGCTGCTGGCCGAGCCGCTTTCCCGGATGTTCGTCGGTTACGACCAGGAACTGCTTACAATGACGTTACGCGGCTTCTTTGTCTTCTCCTTTTCCTTCCTCTTTGCAGGATTCGCCATCTTCGGCTCCGCCTTCTTTACGGCGCTGGGAGACGGCCTTACCTCCGCCCTGATCTCCTTTCTGCGGACCCTGGTCTTCCAGATCTCCGCAGTCCTGCTCCTGCCGCTGATCTGGGGCCTTGACGGCATCTGGATCTCCATAGTCGCGGCAGAGGCAGCGGCCGTTATCGTCGCACTGCTGTTCCTGCTCGGAAAACGCAGAAAATATCATTACTAATGTTATTTTTACAAAAACAGATCCCGGCAGACATTCTCAGCCTGCCGGGATCTGTTATTCATGATCTGTTACTTATTACTTATTACCTGTTACTTATTACTTGTTACTTATTACCTGTTACTTATTACCTGTTACTTATTACCCGTTACCTATTACCCATTACCTATTGTATTGCCTGTTACTTATCATCCGTTATATAACGCTTACTATTTTTACATACTGAACTTTCGATATTCTTCCGGCTTCCGGTAGTTCCTGCTCACACCGTCATCCTCATACAGCATATACTCTGCCCCCGCAAATCCAAGTACCGTCATATGCTCCATGTCAACCGCTTCCACATATTCAGCTGACTCTGCCAGCGGAATACACTTTCCGCTGCGGATAAACAGCGGCACTTCATTCAGAGCGATCTCCACATAATGATGTCCCTGCCCCAGTACTTCCTCACTGATCGTGCCGTCCGGCAGGAATTTGACGAACTTCATCTCTTCCGGCAGATAAACATAACGCCCCTTCGCATTCTGCGTGTAGACCGGAGCGATCATGATCTCATCTCCCAGCATCATCTGATCTTCCACCTGCAGCGCCATCGCATCTTCCGGATAAACGAAAGCCAGCGGTTTAAAATACAAGTCGTTATTTAATGCTGCCTTCATATATTCGCTGTACAGATACGGAAGCAGGCGGTAACGCACGCCGATCACATGGCGGAAATCCTCTATCGCCTCAAACTGATAGCACTCCTGCTCTCTCGTCCCCTGTGCCGCATGGTTGCGCATCAACGGTGTAAATACACCCAGCGCCAGCCAGCGCAGCAGCATATCCCTTGTCGTATCGGCGCCGAATCCGCCCAGATCCGCACCGGTATACAGGAAACCGCACATATTTAAGGACGGCAGCATTTTCAGGTTCAGCAGGATATGAGACCACCAGGACTTGTTGTCCCCTGTCCAGATGCCGCCATAACGGTGCATACCGATATAAGAAGAACGGGAGAACATGAGGAATCTCTTGTCCGGATCGATCCGCTCAAAAGCCTCTCCGGCCGCCCTCGTCATATAGTAGCCGAACAGATTATGTACCTTGTCGTGGCGCACTCTTCCATCCTTCGTATTATGATAAAAACGCCTGTAATCTTCCCTGCTGTTGGCCAGACTGCCCAGCTTCCACATCAACGGCCATACAGACGGACCGGCAAAACGTTTCTTATCGCCTTCCGCAGCAGTTTTCTCACCATCTTCGCCCTGATTCCTGTTATCTGCGGCCATCTCCCCGGCAGTGATACCACCTTCCATCTCATTCTCCAAGAAATCTTTCAGCATATCCTTTAATTCCGCCATCCCTTCCCTGGAATAGAAGATTGCCGGCTCATTCATGTCATTCCAGAAGCCCTCAATGCCCTGATCAGTCAGAATGCGGTACTTATCGCCAAACCATTTCCGCGCTTCCTCATTCAGCACATCCGGAAAATGCGTATCCCCGGGCCACACCGCAGCCACGAAATCGCTGCCGTCCTCTCTCTGGCAGAAATAACGGTTCTTCACACCCTCCTCGTAAATGTCGTAGCCTTCCTCCACCTTCACACCTGCGTCAATGATCGGGATCAGCCGGATATTCCTGTCCTTCATCTCCTGCACAAACGCCGGAAAATCCTGGAAATTCTCCTCATTTAACGTAAAATCCTTAAAGCCCTGCATATAGTCGATATCCATATAGACCATATCCAGCGGCACACCGTTCTCCCTGTAGCCGTCTACCACCCTGCGGAAATCGTCCTTCGTCTTATACCCCCATCTGCTCTGTCCGAAGCCAAAAGCATATCTGGGCGGAATGTAGCTTCTGCCGATGATCCCGCGGAACTGCTTCACAATATCATACGGCGAATCCCCGTCGATTACAAACAGATTCAAGTCCGCATTTTCGCATGACACCTGCAATGTATCCGCCTTCGTATAGCCGATATCAAAACTGATCAAAGACGGATAATCGAAAAACAGTCCAAATGTTTCCCTGCCCGCCACAATGATAAAATTATGCGCACCATATAACGACCGCTTGTCTTCCGTGTGGTTCGGATCATCCGTGCAGTTGCTGGCATAGCAGTATCCCCGCTTGTTCAGTCCCCTGTTGGCCTCCCCCAGACCGTACACGATATCATTCTCCGCCATCTTGTAAGTAAAACAAAAACGCTCCTTCGTCTCAATACTGCCATAAGCCGGTGCGCCCACTCCTGACGCCACTTCCTCCACTACGGCCTCTGTTGTAAATGGTTTTCCGTATACATACTTCTGAATCATGCCTTTTCCTCCTGTTGTTTTTTACCGTACAGACAGCCCGGTCAAATAACCCGCCGTCTGCCCCATTAAGATAATTTCATTATATTGCATTTATTCAGAAAACACTTACGATATTTTAAGAAAAAATACTATTATTTTGACTTTTTACATCTCTTACAAGATACATTTTATGACAGAAAAAATTTATGCCCCTTTTCTCCCCAAAAAATCTTGCCATACGTTATGTCCTGTGTTAGGATAAAAGCAAGCAAAAAACA
>CAIGRU010000316.1_pt1 | contig 36128 bp, 35 predicted proteins | sample 7351341 | NCBI WGS metagenome assembly CAIGRU01
GCTCCAACATCATCCTGGACCTGGACCGCCGGGCGGAGGACAAGACCAACGCCAACGTCCTCATCTTGGGCAACTCCGGCCAGGGTAAGAGCTTTCTTCTGAAGCTCCTGCTGTGCAACATCCTGGCCTCCGGCAAGTCCGTGATCTGCCTGGACGCGGAGCATGAGCAGGACGATCTGTGCCGGAACATGGGCGGCTGCTTCGCTGACGTCATGAGCGGGCAGTACATCATCAATCCTCTGGAGCCCAAGCTGTGGAATGCAGAAAGTGAAAGCGATCCCGAAGCCCCCGCAGCTTTCCGGCAGCGCACCCGCCTCAGCCAGCATATCTCTTTTTTGAAGGACTTCTTCCGCTCCTACAAGGACTTCACCGACCGGCACATCGACACCATTGAGCTGATGCTGGAGCGGCTGTACAAGACTTGGGGGCTGAACGACCACACGGACTTCCAGTCTATGCGGCCCGAGGATTTCCCCATCCTCTCGGATCTCTACGAGGTCATGGAGGACGCCTATCAGCACTACGAACAGGAGAAGGACCCCTTGTACCCCAAGGAGCTGCTCCAGGAGGTCCTGCTGGGCCTTCACTCCATGTGCAAAGGCGCGGAGAGCAAGTTCTTCAACGGGCACACCAACGTCACCTCCCACCGTTTCCTGGTCTTCGGCGTGAAGGACCTCATCAACGGAAGCCTCGGCGTTCGGAACGCCATGCTGTTCAATCTCCTTTCCTACCTCAGCGACAAGCTGCTGACGGAGGGGAATACCGTGGCGGGCCTGGACGAGCTGTACATCTGGCTCTCCAACCCCACCGCTGTGGAATACATCCGCAACACCCTGAAGAGGGTTCGCAAGAAGGAGTCGTCCCTGATCATGGCCTCTCAGAATTTGGAGGACTTCGACGTCCCCGGCGTCCGGGAGATGACCCGGCCCCTCTTCGCCATCCCCACCCACCAGTTCCTCTTCAACGCCGGGAATGTGGATAAGCGGTTCTACATGGACAACCTCCAGCTGGAGGCGTCGGAGTTTGAGCTCATCGCCCATCCCCAGAATGGCGTCTGCCTCTTCAAGTGCGGCAACGAGCGGTATCTCCTGGAGGTCCACGCCCCGGAGCATATCCGGGCGCTGTTCGGAGAGGCGGGTGGACGGTGATGGCAAGTGGGATCTCCATCAAAATCGATGACGAGCTCCTGCGGAATATTCACATCCGCGCCGCCCGGAAAGGCGTCTCGGTCCAACAGTATATGAACGGCCTGATTGAGCGGGACCTATTCCCCGAGCGGTTTCCTCAACTGACCGGGGAGCAGACGCGGCAGCTCAAAACGGCGCTGGAACTGGTGAATCAGGCGCTGGAGGGCGCCGCGGCACATTCGGAGCTTGCGGAAAGCCTGGGCGGGGAACCAACTCTGCTGCAATGCGTCAACCAGCTGAACCGGATGTTCCTGTTCCCGGAGCAGTTCCCCCAGTTGACTGCGGAGCAGACGGAGCAACTCAGGGATGCTGTGGACGCAATAGACCGGGCAATTGAAGATGTAAATGACATCCTGTGGAATTGCCCGGAGCAGAATATCGAACCGCCCGGCATGACGCTGGGCGGCTGAGAAAGGAGTGATTCTTATCAATGTAGTGGCCTACGGTGCGGGAACGAACAGTACCGCCATGATCCTTGGAATGTACCACAAACACATCCCCGTGGACCTCATCCTCTTCGCCGATCCTGGCGGGGAGCAACCTCATACTTACGCTTACCTCCCCATCATGAACGGCTGGCTGCTCCGGCACGGACTGCCGGAGATTCAGGCCGTCACCTACCGGGATAAAGACGGGAACCGGCTGACGCTGGAACAGGAATGCCTTCGCTCCGGCACGCTGCCCGACATCGCCTATGGCTATAAGAAATGTTCCCTCAGACACAAAGTCGGCCCCCAGGAGAAGTTCTGCAACAACTACCCGCCCTGCCGGGAGGTATGGGCCCGAGGCGAGAAGGTGTTCAAGTACATCGGCTACGACGTGGGAGAGCAGCAACGGAAGGACGGAGCCCAGGAGCACGACGAAGCCGACCAGAAGTATACGAAGGTCTACGCTCTTATGGACTGGGGCTGGACGAGAGAGGACTGCATCGCCGCGATTCAACAGGAGGGTTTGCCGCTGCCCGGCAAGTCCTCCTGCTTTTTCTGCCCCAGCATGAAGAAAAGGGAGATCCGCACCCTTTACCACCAGCACCGGGACCTCTACGAGCGGGCCATCGCCATTGAGAACGGCGCCAGACCCAACCTGACCTCCGTCAAGGGCCTGGGCCGGAACTGGGCCTGGCGGGATTTCGTGGAGGCGGACAAGAACCAGACCGCCCTGTGCTGGATGTTCCCGGAGGATGATCTCCCCTGCAACTGCCACGACGGGGGATAGGGGGGATTCAGGAAGCCAAGGGTATCTCGTTTTTCCATCATCCGACCTCCAAAATGCTGTCAATCGGTATCCGCCGCCCATCCATCAAAATGATCTCGCGGGCGGCGCTGTCGATTCGTTTGACCTCGCCGGAGGCGGTGACATAGCTCCCGCCCTGTTTCCTGCTGTCCGGCTGAAAGTAGGTGATGGCGGCGCTCTCCCCTGGGGTCAGGCGCTGGAGCTTCGCGTCCAGGATGGACTTCTCCTCCTCCGTCAGCTCAATTTTACCGTCGGTGAGCCGGGCGGTTTCTTTAACCGCGTCGTCATAACCAGAGAGTGCCGCGAAGGGGGAAAATTGAGCCGCACGGTTCGCCATGGGCATCCGGGGATGCCGCTCCGAGGTGGGATGGGGCAGGTCGATGATATCGTCGTAGTTACCCACTGCGATGCCCTCCAATCGTGTTGTTGCGCTCTTTGGCCGTGGCCCCGTCCTGGAAGTTCATGCCCTTCAAGATGGCGTTTTTGCCGAAGCGCTTCTTGATGTCCAGCACCGCCCTCTGCACCTTCTTCTCCCGCTCCAGCGCGGCGGCTTCTTGGGTCTGCTGTTCTTGAACGGCGGCGTAGTCGGTGAAGAGGTCTAACTGCTCAAACGCCTTCTTTTGGGGAGCTTCTCCCTCCGGCAGCACCCGGCCCGCGCTGATGGTCAGCCGCCGGGCCAGCAGATCCCGGTCGATGATCCGGTCGTAGAGTTCCAAAGCGGCGGCGATGATCCGCTTCGTGGAGGCGGTGTACTCCTCCAGATTGGCGGTGCCGTGGGCGTGCTTGGGGATGGACCGGCCATAGCGGTCGGCCTTGACCTCGCCATGGTAGCTCTTCCGGCGCTCCGGGTCCGTCAGGTTCTCAATATCATAGCCCACCGTCAGCGTCAGCTGGTCCGTCACCAGCCCCTTGTCCACCAGCTCCAGCGCCAGCTGGTCTGCCATTTCCCGGACGACGATCCGGGTCTTTTCATAGGGGTAGGGCGTTTGCAGCACCTGCCCCCCGCCGATGCTCTTCGTCTCCGGCTTGTATGCCTTGACATCGGCGATGGTGCAGGGCTCCCAGCCCCAGGCGTGGTCAATTAAGAGCTCCGCGTTGACGCCGAAGAGCTTGTAGAGCAGCTCCTCGTTGTAATAGTCCGTGGGCTTCCCAATAGAGCAGCGGGCGATGTCGCCCATGGTGTAAAGGCCCTCCGCCTCCAGTTTTTTCGCGTAGCCCGGCCCCACCCGCCAGAAATCCGTCAGGGGCCGGTGAGCCCACAGGTTATGGCGGTAGCTCTTCTCCGTCAAAAGGGCGATGCGGACGCCGTTCTTGTCCGGCTGAATTTTCTTGGCCCAGATGTCCATGGCGATCTTGCAGAGGTACAGGTTCGGCCCGATGCCCGCCGTGGCGGTGATGCCTGTGGTTTCCAGCACGTCCAGGATGATCCTCATGGCCAGATCCCGGGCGCTGAGGCCGTAGGTCCCCAGGTAGTTGGTCACGTCCATGAAGACCTCGTCGATGGAATAGTTGATGATATCCTCCGGGGCGATATATTTGAGATATACGTTGTAAACTCGAGTGCTCCAATCCATATAGTGGGCCATCCGTGGCGGGGCCACGATGTAGTCCACCGCTAGGCTGGGGTCCGCTTTCAGTTCGGGGTCGCTGGAGGAGGAGCCGGTGAGCTGCCGCCCCGGCGCTTCCCGTTGGCGTGCGGCGTTGACCTCCTTGACCCGCTGGACCACCTCGAACAGCCGCGCCCTCCCGGAGATCCCCCAGGCTTTCAGGGACGGCGTCACGGCAAGGCAGATGGTCTTCTCCGTGCGGCTCAGGTCCGCTACCACAAGGTTCGTAGTGAGGGGGTCCAGGCCCCGCTCCACGCACTCCACCGAGGCGTAGAACGACTTCAAATCCACCGCCAGATAGGTCCGCTCCCCCATGGCGCTCACCACCTTCAACACAAAACTTTGTTCTAGTCCTATCATAGCATACCCAGCCTGCCCGCGACAAGTCAAAAAAAGGAGTTCAGAGAAATGGATATGATTGAGCTGGAGCGGTGGAAGCCCTCCAAAACCGACCCTCACAAACTGGAATACGCCGGCCAGCGTCCGGCGCAGGAGGTGTTCAGAGAATTGAAGCACCGCCTGGAGAGTCAGGGCTATCTCCCGGATGAATATTTCCTGATGGATTATAACTGGGAAAATGGCCGGAAAATCCCGAAGGACGCGGATATCTTCTGCTGCACCGACTACGGCGGCAGCGAGGGCGTATATCTGGATGTCTACCTCAAATGGTACGAGGACGGTAAGCCCATCACTAAAAATTTCATCACCGGCAAGACCCTGGGTGAGAGCGGAAATGACTTGGACCGGATGTTCCTCATCTCCTCCGCCATCACCAAGGCGTTTCACGGCGACCACGCCACCCATGCCCGGTATATAAAAATCGGCGGCATGGAGGACGATACCGGCGGCAGGGTGGTCCACCTCAGCCAGCAGGAGGAGAAGGTCATCATCGAGGCGCTGGTAGAACAGCGGGAGCGGCAGGAGCAGGCCATGTCCCAGACTGAGCAGCTTCTACGCCGCATGACCGGGAGCATCACCGCCTACATGGATACCGTGGGCCAGCGTCCCCTGCGTCTCAGTGACTATGACCGGGCCATCCTCGCCGTTCAGGACGGAGAGCTGTCCGCCTTCAAGGAGTTGTATCCCAAGGCACTGAAAGACCATGCGGACGATCTGCTCATCGCCGCGGCTGGCCGCCCCGGCGCCGTTGGCAGGAAGATGACCGTTCTGCTGCTGGCGGATGTGGAGCAGTTCCAGGAAACAGCCTACCGCGCCGCCTGCCTAAAGGCAATCGGCACCGACGATTTCGAGAAAGTATCTTTCCTGCTGGAGCAGGCCGGGAGCCATGTGCCGGACCTGCCCGCGTCCTTCCACGGTGAGATGGCCAGCGAAGCGTACCTGGAGCATCGGTCTATCGCTGAGGAGATCATCAAGGGCTGCAGCGAGGAGCAGATCACCGGCGCGCCGCCACGTCTTTTGGAGCAGGTCGCCGCTGACAAGAACTTTCACGCATTGTCCACACTGGTGAAGAAGGGGATCTCCGGAGGACCCAATGCCTGGAGGGCCTTGCATATGCTGACCTGCCAGAAATCGGATTGCTGGCTTGCGGAGGAGCTTTTGAAGGAACGGATGTGGGTAGCGGCCGATGACTACAGTGCGCTCCACGCCTGCATCCAAAACAATGCTGTTGACGTGTGTAAGCTGTTACTAGACGGTGGGATGGACTTCGACCAGTACCTGCAAAGGTATCCTTATGATGAGAACGGCAAAACACTCCAAGCGCTGACGGACCATTGGGCAGAGTTGAAAGCGGCCCAGGAGCAGGGAGAACAGGCTCCGTCCTCTCAGGAAGCAGGGGGGATGATCCTTGGCTAACGCCGCACTGATCGCAAGGGCCGCCGCCACAGTCTTAACCGATGAAAACACCAGGAAGACAATGGGCTGGATCATCGTGGCCGTCCTCTCCCCCATCATTCTGGTGATCGCCTTCGTGTCTGCCCTGGCTTCCGGCTCCGCCGCGCATAATGTCTCCGCCGCTGAACTCTGTTTCTACGGCGGGGAACTTCCGCAGGATACGCCGGAGGAGTACCGGACCTACATTGAGGATATGCGGACCAGCTTCGAGCTGCTGGACGGCTTCATTACGACGGCAAATAGTAAAACAGAGGAAGAAAAAAGCCTTGACAAAATCAGAGTCAAGGCGTTTTTTTATGCCCTCTATTTTGGAGAGGATTCTCCCAGCCGCCGGGAACACCAGAAGTTCGTGGACTGCTTTGTCACTTATGAGGAGCGGACCCGCATGGTGCCCATAGAGGGCAGCGACCCGCCCACGGAAGCGGAGGAAACCTATACCGTGGCTATCCCCATCGAGGACTTGGAAACCGTCTGGCGGAACATCGCCGCCGCCATGGGCGCGGAACCTACCGCCGAGCAGAAAGCCAACGCCGACAGCGTCTACAGCCTGATCCGGTACGGCTACACCGGCGGAGGCGCGGCTGGCGGGGGCGGATTCGCCGGGGCGGACGTTCCCTTCATCGGCGCGGACGGCTTCTGTTCCCCCATCGGGCCGAACTGGCGGAACATCGTTACCTCGGAGTTCGGTTACCGCCGCGACCCCTTCACCGGCAAGACGAAGGGCCACGGCGGCATGGACCTGGCGGTCCCCACCGGCACGCCCATCCGGGCCGCCCTGCCGGGGACCGTCACCGTCTCGACCTACAACCAGGGCGGCTACGGGTATTACGTGATGATTGACCACGGCGGCGGACTGGTCACGCTGTACGGCCACTGTTCCCAACTCATCGCCCGCGTGGGCCGGACGGTCCAGGCCGGGGACGTGATCGCCCTCTCCGGTTCCACCGGGCGGTCCACAGGACCGCATCTGCACTTCGAGGTCCGCGTCAACGGGGAACGCACCAATCCCCGCGGCTATCTGCCATAAAAACAGGAGGAAAACACGATGAAATTCAAAGCAAATTTTGTGGAGAAGCCGGGCAATTTCCAGATGGACGACTGCCAGATTGAAAAGGTGGTGGAGCTGTCCCATGAGGATTTCTGCCGGCTGAAGATCACCCCCGCAGAGCATCAGCCGTTCCTTGCGGAGCATAAAGGCTGTATGTTCCACAAGGACGGTGTGATCCACTGCCTGTTGGCGCTGGACCAGGACGGCAATGACGGCGTGCTTGTTGACGCGGAGCGGTATGACTGCGCCCGCCTCGCGGCCTATATCCCCGGTATGCGGGACATCGTCAACGCTGAGATGGACCGGGCGGCGGACTTCATCATCCGGGAGGGTACCGCCCACGCTGGGGATGGACACTGGCCCGTTTCGTTTGAAGAGCTGGAGAAACAGCTGGGCCTGACCGTCCGGGCAGGCGGCGGCCTGGACGAGCTGCTCCTGGATAAGCTGTCTCGGCGGGCGGAGGTATCCGGCGTAAGCCTTCGCGCCAGCCGCATCGACGTGGCCCTCCATCCGGGCTGCTGCGAACATATGAAGCACGGAGCCGCGAAAACCATCGCGGCTCTTCCCGTGGAGCGCCGGACCGCTCTGCTGGAGAACGCTGTCTCCTCCGCGCTCGGCCTTTACCGGGGCGAGGACCTGTACGCCATGCTCCACGGCAGCTTCGGCCTTACCATCCAGGAAATCCGTGACCACGGGTATCTCTCGGACCAGGAGCTGACGGACATCTGCCAAGTCCCCCAGCAGGTGCTGGAGGGCGGCATGACGATCCGTGACATCCTCACTCTTGACGAACTCCCCGAAAGCGCTACCCTGGCGCATAAAAACTCGGTTTTCCTGGTCCCTCTGGAGGACCTGGAACTGCTGACCAACGCTGGCAGGAAAGATTTCACCGCCCTGCTAGACGCACGGGTGGTCGACGTCCGGGTAGATGAGGGAACTCCTGAATTGCTGCTGGATGGTGTGGAAGCGTCGGAGCTGGACCGGCTCCACGACGAACTCGAGGCCCATAAGCAGGCGGAAGAAGCCATGGGTCCGCTTATGTAAGGAGTAGATATTATGGACAAACGATTCGATATTCCCCTCGTGGCGGAGGGGCTCACCGCCTACGCTATCGAGCGGCAAAACGGCGTCGAACGGCATCTGCCGCCGGATGGCCCGTCCTGGGCGGACCGGCGGCGGTTCTGGACGGACGCGATTCTCCAGGGTATGGCCAGACTGGAGGGCGAACTCCCCGATCCGTCGCTGATGGAACGCTATGACCGGGAGCTGAGAGACGCCGGGAGCTGTTCTTTCACCGTCCCGGCCACCCAAGACATACAGCAGGATACCATTCTTTATCTGCGGGCCTACCTCTCCGCGCTGGAAGAAGCCGGAGGGGACCGGCGGCCCCAGGCCGGCGTGGTTCAGGAACTGCTGGAGGATATGGCCTCCCACCTGCACTGGTCCAGTGAGAACAATGATCTCGACCTTGCCAGAGAGGACGCGGAACAGGCGCTTCGAACCATGACCGCAAGGCTCCCCATCCGCTTCACCCGCGTCCTGTTGGGCGGAGATAACAGTCCCTGCTGGGAATGCGGCTTTGTCTCCGGCTGCGTCGACGACGTGGAGGCCGTCAAGGCGACCGCCGTTTATGTGAGGGCCTGCCGTCTCCATCCGGAGGTTAAAGAATGGCCCGTACTCTGCAGCACCTACATTGGAGGGACTCCACTCTTCACATCGGGAGCCGCCGACGCAAACGAGTACGATCTGAAGATCATCAACCACGCCGGAGATGACTTTCTCAAAGTCCATGGGATCAGCCCTGCCGGCGGGCCGCATCAAATGACCGTCCCCGCCTGTGAGTACATCCAGGTATTGAAAGTAGAGCCCGGAAAAGCGCCGGAGTCCGTATCGATGCCCAACACGCTGAAATCGCTTCAGGCCGCCGTAGGCGGATACATTGAGGCTGTGGGTCTGGACTGCGGCGCGGTGCTGATCTGCAACGAGGAGGGCAAGCTGATGGGCCTCCCCGCCAACCGGCGGCTGGGCGACGACGTCATCGCCGGTACGTTCCTCATCGTGGGAGAAGCGGACGGCGAGTTCTGTTCACTCACCGATACGGACGCCACACGCTACGCGGAGCAGTTTGCGCAGCCCATGCCCGCCCTCGGAAGTCCGGGCCACCCCACCCAGTGGGAATTTCATGTGTTCTAGGAGGACGCATATGGAGAAGATTGAAATCACGCTGTCCTTCGACAGCGAGAAAATGGAGGCGCTGGTAATCTATCTCAAAAAAGAGAACAGCAGTGTGCAGAACAAAATGGACGAGGCCCTGCGCCAGCTCTATGAGCAGACAGTGCCCGAGCCGGTGCGGGAGTATCTGGACGCCAGGTCCTCCGCCGCCAAGCCCAGGCGTCCGTCCCGTCCCAGCCAGCCCAAGGCCGCCGCGCCCAAACCGGCGCCCGCCTCCGCGGGTCAGGATAAGGAGGGCAGCGTATGAGCGGAGATGTGCAGGTGGAGCTGTGGCTCCATGAGTATAAGCTGAACGCGCTGGCCGCTGTACTGGAGGAAGAAGGTCTCACCGTAGAACAGCGGATGCAGGACGCGCTCACGGAGCTGTATGTGGCGCGGGTGCCCCCTGAGACGCGGAAGGAGATCAGCGCCCGCATCAAGGAGGAGCTGGCAGCGCGGGAGGCGGAGATCGAGGCATCACGGCAATACGCTGTGTTCCGTGTGACGGAGAACGGCGTCACGGAGCATTTTCGGATGGAACAGGCGGCGGGTATGGTGGAAGCCGCCTCGTTTGTCCGGCGCTGGCTGCGCCAGACGAAACAGCAGCCCTTCCAGGAGATGCTGCCTGGCAGGGAGAGTATCTCCGCGGAAGAATTTGACCGGGTGGCATCTGACCGTGTGTTGGGAGATCAAAGGGTCACTGGCGTGTACGATGTGGACTTGGATGGGCAGGAGTTCTCTGCCGTCCGCCCTGAGCTTGGGTGGATCACCTACCGACTTAAGGATGTGTCTACTGCCAGCTGGCACTCGTACCGTTCCGGCAGCTATGACAGGGAGCGGCGGCAGTGCCGGCTCATGGAAAAACTGGCGGACAGGGAGATTCCATCCGCGGGCCATCTCTCCGCAGAGAGCATCGTCTTCTCGGATGAGATCAGCGAGATCAACGGCCTGCTGAATTTCTACATGACCGCAGACTTTGATGTGGACAAGATGTTCGGCACACACGTCTGCACCGAGGCAAACGACGACACCCTGAACGTCTACGCCAACTATGACTGCGCCTCCGGGCAGGTCTGTGATGAACTGGAGGTGGACCTGCACCGGGCAGACGGCAGAGAGGAGTCTGTTCCATATGTCCTCAACGCCGCGGAGAAGGAAATTCTGCTGCGGAAGATGGACGCATACTGCCAGGAGCAGACCGGGCAGACACTGGCCGGCTACAGCGCCCGGCTGATGGCGGAGGAGATGGCTCCGCCCGCAGCGCCGTCGATGTGAGTCAAAAACGGTACAGATTTTTCATTGCTGTTGCTGAATGGATATCCCGACGGGGATGTGGCATTGTGTTGCCACACCCCAGAAAATTTACTACAGGAAGGAAGAAGCACTATGAAAAGCGAAAACAGAATTCCTCTGACGCGCCTCGAGGCGTGTACCCTGATGGCCCGTGAAGCCGTGTCGCTGCTGGAAGGCGGCGCGGAGGCCCTGGACTCCGGGACCGAGTTCCGGGAGGCCCTGGCACTGCTCCACGCCGCCCAAGACCTGGGCGACGGCGGCGCGCTCCTGGCGTGGGTGGACGCCGAGCTGGAAAGCGCCAGGCGATTTGCCAAGACGGGGGAGCGGACCGAAAGCCTGGTCAAGCTGGACGCCCCGCTCCACATGCCGGATCCCGCCATGCAGCTGGATGCCGTCCGCGAGATACTCCAAGCGGCAGCTCAGCAGCAGCCCACTCCGGAACAGTGGCAGACTGCGTTGAACGCCGCGCGGATGCTCACGGAGATGGACGGCCTGGAGGATATGGTTCTCGGCACAATGGTCCCCGACGGCGGGTTCCTGACCACCGAGGGTCTTCACAAACAGCTGGCGGATGTGCAGGCGGCACTCCGTATCAGCAGCAGGACTCCTCAAGCTACGCGGCCGGTGCAAACATGATGGATATAAATGACGGCCGGCAGGCTTTGGTAACCCAGCTCGAAGCCCGCCGCACGGAGTATCGCAGAAAGATAGACGACCAGGTCAATGCGGAGATTTGCCGCGCCGTGCTTGAAGATGAAATGGAAGAATTCATGTCGAAGGGCGGGCAGCTTCTTCCACTCACAATCCCATGCGGCGCATTCAAAGGAAGGAAACCTGTTTCCGTTATCCTGCATGGGGAGGAAATTCCCGCTGCCACATGGAAGCGGGTCCAGCTTGCGATCCTTCAAGACTGTGATTCCACCCCAGAATACCATGAGCGCCTGATGGACCTCCGCGGCTGCGTGCTGTCGAAAAGCCGTTCCCTGCTTGCGGCCTCACCGGACAAACTAAATAATCCGCTGGAGATTAATAATGACCTATACTGGGAAGGCAAACAGGACGTAGAGTTTTCCATGCGCGCCCTCTCTGATCAGATACTTAAAAACGTGGGATACGGCTATTGGAACGTCATCATCAGATGCCATGACCTACAGCTGAACAGTCACCTTGACAGAATTCAGGCCCAGGATGGCAGGCTCATTCCTCTCCTGTCGGCGCCCGGCTCCTTCAGAGGGCGAAAACCTATGTCCGTCATCCTGCGCGGCAGGGAAACCGCGGCATACACCTGGAAAGAAGTCGCGGCCACAATACTGCGGGATTGCAGCTCCATTCCAGAATACCATAATCGCCTGATGAAATTGAGAGGACGTCTTCATTTAAGGACACGCTCTTTGCTGGAAGGCACGCCAGATGGAATGAAAGCGCCTGTAAAGATCAGCGATAATTTATACTGGGAATGCCAATATGAAACCGAGGTCCTGATGCGGAACATCATCACGCATCTTATCAAGGATGTGGGTTACGACTGTCAGGACATCGCGGTAAAATGCCGTGATTTACAGCAGTGGCCGACACCTATAGAACGATCTGCTGACGCGCAGGAGCGCGGCGTGGAATCCGGGCCGTCGTTCCACATGTGACCAGGCATGATGGTGATTCCCTCCGCGACGCTCTGATCCAGCGGGGGCCGCTTCCAAGTCATCACCCACAATGGAGATGACGGCGGAACGGATGAAAAACCGGACTGCTCCTCCGCCGCGAAGGCAGAGCGGGCGGCCGGAGGATATGTCCTTGGAAAAGAGGGCCTGACCTATGAGGGAACGCTCATCTGCGACAAAGTGGAGCGGCGAATCGTGCGGCCGTTCGGTTCCTTCCCCGAAGGCGCGCTCCCCAGATAGCGGAAAGCAGTCATCGCGATCCTACCGGCAGAGGGCCGCTCCCATTGCGGAGCGGCCCTCGCGCTGTTCCCTCGCTGTCCGCCCCGTCAGCGCCCCGCCTTGCCGTCGGAGTCTCTCTGCCGGAGCGATCCCCACCCCGCAGCAGGGAGCGCCCCGTGGGCGCACCACGGCGGAAACACCGCTCCAAAGCTGAGACGCCTTGACGCGCCGCAATTGGCCCGGTCGAAAAAGGTGCGGGATAAATGCCGGGGGTCACAAGGACCCCTCGGCCCCTGAACACCGCCCCGCAGAGCGGGTCGGAGACGGAAACGCGGGGGTCTGGTTACGGTCCCTGGGGTCTGGTCGGGGGTCTGGTTTTCCTCAAAGGCCCTCCATTGGGCGGCTTTCCGGGGTTCCGTTCGGGGATATGGGCGCAAAAAGGGCCTCCCACGCCGGTGAGAGGCCCTTTCGTCAGCGATTCAGTTAAAGGACCGTTTTAGCGGCGTCCTGGATCCGCCGCGCCAGCGCATCCAGGGACTCCCGCTGGCTCAGTCCGCTCTCGCGCTCTTTCTGCTGAAGCATGACAAGGTCACTCTGAACATCGGACAGCTCTTCCTTTGTCCACGGTCTGCTCCAGAAGCGGCGCAGCACAGTGGAAGGTGGCTCCTGACTGCCCTCACTGTCGTATAGAAGCGTCAGCTCCCGATCCCAAATACTGACGTGGGAAACGCAGGGCAGTGTTCGCAGCGCATCCAGGTTCCCCGGCAGCACGCGCACGATGCCGTCGTGAGCCTCCAGCGCCGTGGACCTGGGAATCGTCCCTCCCTCGTTCATCTGGTAGAACCGCAGAAGCGTACTGGCGAGGGACACCTCCGGCCTGGCGGCAATGACGGCGATCTCAACGCGGTAACCCTTGCCCATCAACAGTTCCGCAGTGGACCGCGGAACCTCCACCGTCCGGCCCGTGCCCTCGATCACCAGATTGCGTCCGGCGTCTGAAAGCTGTCCGATCAAGCCCTCTGTCACCGCCGATGAGAACGCGGAAGTCATAGACACTGAGTCGGAACCATACGCAGCATACAGCTTTCGGTAGTTGGGATGGTAACGACGGTAGTCGTCGCCATTGATTACGGCGGCGTCTCCCCGCATCCCAGACAGCAGCATGGTAGACAGCTCTGTCTTCCCCGCTCCCGGCTGGCCTGCCAGAAGGACGGCAAGAGGATGCTCCTGCCGATGAGTACGCCGCAGGGCGAGGCGCAGCTCCCGTTCCAGGAGCGCCGACACATCCGCTTCAGCAAAGGCGGCAGACACATTCCGCTCAGGCATTGCCGCCCGCCTCGATGCCGGACAGGAACCGTCCAGCAAGATCAAACTGGCCCTCGATACGGTCCAGCTCTTTCTCCGATGTGGCCAGCAGGATGTCCTGCTTCGCCGACCACACCAGATCGTACATGAGCTGGACCGGATGGCTCTGCCCATTCTGTTCCCGCTCATAGTGGTACAGGTTCCCCAAAACGGAAGCCCCCTTCTCCATCAGCACTTCCTGACGGAGCGAAAACTCATATTTGCTCACGCGGCGCACCTCCATATGAAACCGTCGGTCACTCCAATTCCAGTATACGCATGATACCACATTTCCAGCGCCGCCGCAAGCCATTCAATCATTAGCATTAGAAACTATCCACACAAGAAAGGAAGAGTGAATTGTGCAGATTAAAAACGGCAAAGAAACAGACTACGCGGACTTCACTGCGGCGCAGAACGCCAACCCCAGCAGAAATGCCATGGTGCGGTTCATTGAAACCTGGAGCGGCATGATGGAGTGCGTGATGGAACAGGGCGCAAGCGATATGACAGAGGCAGCCGCCCTCACCGTGCAGGCCGCGGCGGATGCCGCGGGCATCATTAGGGATGAGGACGTGGTCGCGGGAGCTGCCAGGCTGCTTGACTGCTGGGCCTACGGTGACCAGCTCCGGGAATGGTTCGTCTACCACCCGCCCGAGATTCTGTCGGAGCAGCCGGATGCCGCTCCCCGATATGTCTCTCCGGAACTGCGTGATGCAATCCCGAAACTGGCGGACGCCTATCCATGCATCCTGGAAACCGCCCCGGACCTCTTGGGGGTTTATCAACTGGCCGCGCAAATACCGCTAGAGGCGGCAGACCCCACAATGTCAATGTAAGGAGGATCGTAAATGCCCAGAGAAAAAATAAAGTTCGCCCTGCGGATGTCCCCGGTGACGCAGCAGCTCGTTAAGGAGATGTACCCGAGGGACAACTGCCGCACGCAAAACGAATTCATCGAAAAGGCCATCCGGTTTTATTCCGGATACGTCTCTGGCCAGGACGCCTGTGAGTTCCTGCCCGCTGCGCTGACCGCCGCCATGCGGGGCACCATCCACGAAAGCGAGAACCGCATCTCCCGTCTGCTATTCAAGCTGGCGGTGGAGCTGGACATGGTGATGAACGTGCTGGCGGCTGGAATGGAGATTCCGCAAGAGGACCTGGAGTGTCTCCGAGGCCGCTGCGTCCGGGACGTCAAATCCACCAACGGCAGCATCAGCCTCAAGGATGCCGTGGACTACCAGAGAGGCGGTGCGTGAGTTGGCTTGGTCAAAAACCCACGATGATGTCTTCCAAAAGATCAACCAGGAGTTTGATGTGTACCAAGGCGGCATACAGCGCATGACCGGCAGCCAAGTCTATGCTCGCGCCGAGGAAATCGCTGCGATGAACTTCTGCTACAATCAGTTGATGGAGAACTTCCAAGACTATCAGGCAAAGGACCTGGAACCGCTCCTGGAACAGGAGAAACCGCTGGAGTTCCTCAGTTGCCGCTGGATGGCCGAACAGGATATCGATCTCTCCGGTGAGTTCGACCGCGTCTTCCGTGAAACGGTTTGCCAGGAGGAAAACAATGAACCGGAGCCCGACCCTTCCATGACCTGAAAAATTTGAGGAGGTGATACGCAGATGACAGAAGACGAAGTGCGCGAAGCGCTGCGCCAGAAAATAGACCTCCGGTGGAGCGAGTACGAGGCTGAGATGCTCCGCTCCCCTGCCGCAGAACTATTCAGCCGCGCCGGGGTGAACGCCGCCGCTCAGCTCTGCCATGAGCAGCTCACCGAATACCTGGACTGCTACGCAATCGAGGACCTGGAGTATCTCCTGCGGTTCGAGGACCCGCTCGCGGTTGTCCGTGACCAGTGGGCCTCACGGCAGGAGTTCGATCCCAGCCATGAGTTCAAGGAAATGCTGGCCGAGCTCCAGGACGATCTGACACTGGAGCGGGATTATCTGCTGGACACGGATTGTACGCCGGAGCGTTCTGGCCCGTTCCTGTGCTGACCGCAAGGCGGTGATACGCTGTGCCGCGGATCATCTTCAAGTGTCCCTACCTCAAGCCGGACCAGCATCGCTCCGTTGCCCACCGTGGGAACTATGTCCGCTACGTCGCCACCCGTGAGGGCGTGGACTGCCTCGACCCTGGCAAAGCCGCCCTGCCCGCTACCGAACGGCAGAAGGAGATGGTCAGCCAGCTCCTCCGGGATTTCCCGCTCTGCCGCAGGCTGTTCGAGTATGAAGACTACCTCTCCTCCCCCACTCGCGGAAACGCCACCGAGTTCATCACCAGGGCCATTGAGGACAACGCGGATTCCCTCGCCAAGCGGGAGAACTATGTGGACTACATCGCCAAGCGTCCAAGGGCCGAGCGTAGTGGGTCGCATGGACTGTTCACCGGAGCGGACGACCCTCTCGTACTTTCCCAGGTGGCGGAGGCGGTGGCCAATCACCCCGGCAATGTCTGGCTTCCCATTATCTCTCTGCGCCGGGAGGACGCCGCCCGCCTGGGCTATGACAGCGCCGCCCGCTGGAAGGACCTGCTCACCAGCTACGCGCCGCAGATCGCGGAGGCGATGAAGATACCGCTGAGTCAGTTCCGCTGGTACGCCGCCTTCCATGATGAGAGCCACCACCCCCACATCCATATGGTCTGCTACAGCGCCGACGGCAAGTCCGGTTTCCTGGACAAGGAGGGCATCGCAAAAATCAAGTCGGGGCTGGCAAAGGAAATCTTCCATCAGGACCTGGCGGAGATCTATCAGCGCCAGACACAACAGCGGGACGCGCTTACCCAGGAAAGCCAAGACGCGCTGCGGCAACTCATTGACCAGATGCGCACCGGGACACTGGTGAGCCCAAACATCGAGCGCCTCATGCTGGACCTGGCGGAGCGTCTGCGGAACACCTCCGGGAAAAAACAGTACGGTTATTTGAAAGCGCCGCTGAAGGCCATCGTGGACGGGATCGTGGATGAGCTGGAGAAGGACCCCCGCGTCGCCGCCGCTTACGAGCTGTGGTATCAAACGCGGGAAGAGGTGCTGCGGACCTACAAGGACGATTTGCCGGAACGTCTTCCCCTCTCCCGCCAGAAGGAGTTCAAGCGGATTAAGAACATCGTAATTGAGGAGGCGGTTCACCTTGGCCGAGATGCCACTATGCTTTCGCCGGAGGATACGGAGGAGCCTATCCCCTCGGACAATGGTCCGGTACCGGAGGAACTCGCCCCTGACAGTGAGCCGCCGGAAACCCAGGACGAGGTGCCGCCCACCGTTGTGTGGAGTAAGCGGTACAAGGAAGCCCGGAAGTTTATGACCGGAGATGATGAAAATCCACCGGATTTCGAGAAAGCCCGTCTGCTGCTTCTGGAAGAGGCTCGGTCCGGGAACGCCCTCGCCATGTTCGATCTCGGCAAACTATTCGGCAATGGTTTGGGCCAGGACCCTGATGAGCAGCAAGCACAGATGTGGTACGCCAACTCCCTCGCCGCGTTCCAGGCTGTGGAGCGGGAAGAGCCCAACCGATATGTGGAGTACCGGATCGGCAAAATGTTCGCTGCTGGGCTTGGAACAGAGCAGGACTACGAAGTGGCGGCACAGTGGCTTACGAGGTCAGCAGAACAAGACTACACCTACGCACAATACTCCCTTGCCAAGCTGTACAGTGAGGGCTGGGGCGTGGAGCAGAGTTACGAAACTGCGCTCCAGCTCTATGAACAGGCGGCGGTCAAAGATTTCCCTTACGCAGCCTGGGAGTTGGGAAAGTTTTATCGTGATGGTGTTGGCTGCCGGCCGGACAAGCGCCGGGCCACCCGCTATTTCGTCGCCGCCTTTCGCGGCTTTAAGTTTCTGGAGCATCAGAGCCACGACGATAAGCTCCAGTACCGTCTTGGCTGGATGCTCCTGCACGGCGTCGGGGCGGAGCGCGAGGAAACCGCCGCCCGGAAGTGGTTTGAGAAATCCGCGCGGTCCGGAAATGAAAACGCCCAGTACCAGCTGGCAAAGCTGATCCTGGACAGCGTCAGTTCCACGCCGGAGGAAATTTCTCAGGCCGTAGAATGGCTGACGAAACTCGCGGAGGCTGGTTCGCAATACGCACAGTATGCCCTCGGAAAACTGTACCGGGATGGCGGGCCGATGGAACCCAACGCCGTCCAGTCGGTGATCTGGTTTTCCCAGGCAACGGAACAGGGGCATGAGTACGCCATGTACGCCCTTGGAAAGCTGAACTTGCAAGTCGGAAACACCACTGCCGCCCGCCGGTGGTTCGAGAAAGCGGCAGCTCTGGGGAACCAATTTGCCCAATACCAGCTGGGCAAGCTCCTGCTCCAGGGCGACGGCGTCTCTAAAGACGTCGAAGAGGCTGTCCGGCAGTTCACCGCCTCGGCAGAGCAGGGAAATCAGTTCGCCCAATACGCCCTTGGCAAGCTGTATCTCTTGGGTAAGGACATTCCCCAAGACAAAGATGCCGCCGCCCGCTGGTTCACGCTGGCGGCGGAGCAGGGCAATGAGTACGCCCAATACTTCCTGAACCACATGAACGATTCCCAGGGCCCGCCCCTCCTGACCAGCGCCACACGGCTCCTGCATCACATGAGCAGGATCTTCCGGGACGAGGCTCCTCCGTCACTGCCTGGAATCCACTTCGTGGACAGCAAGCTCCGGCGGAGAATCCGGGAGAAGAAGATTGCCATGGGCCACAAGCCGGACGATCACGAGGATCAGGGGATCGCCATGCGCTGAAAAGGGACGGCTCCCGCCGTCCCTCTGTGTCCTATACCCGGAAGGTCAGTCTATGGTAGTAGCCGTCGCAGACCCGAGCAATGGGCTTGTCCGCCACGGCGGGCCGGTCCGGGCCGTAGAGCAGCCGTCCAATTTTGAACAGCTCCCCGTTGATGGAGACGGATTCCCCGGCGCTGTGGCTCCCGCAGTTCGTCAGCCATGTCAACGCCTCGCTCACTGTGCAGCCGCGCCGAAGCTCCCCGCGCTCGTCCCAGAGTGGATCATAGTTGATGTTCATGCTACAATATCTCCCCTTTTGCCTTTTCACAACTGCTAGATATTGTAGCCGTGGCCTTCCTGGAAAGCAATGGAAGAAACAGAGAAAAAGGCGGAGATTTTTCGTAAAAGATTTTTGCGCTCAGGGCTTGACAGCGGCGAAGTCATTCCGCCGCAGCCATTTCATCCGCCACCAGCTGCTCGGCGCATTTCCTCGCGCTGGCAAATCCAAAGTACCGAATGGAGATATTCTCCTTCCGGGCCATGTCAATGACTCGGTAGTAAAACGGATGAGAGATGGCGTTGGGCTGAATCCACACTGCGTCTGCCCCCTTAATAGCGTTGATGTCTGGCAGCATCTCCCGGTCAAAGAACCGGACGCTGGGCAGCATGGGACGGATGGCCTTCCGCCAAGTGTCGTGACCGCCGAAGGCCACGATCCGGCGCTTCGTCTGATATGGAAATGTAATCGCGGCCTCCGCCTCGTCCTCCGGCTGACCTTCCCTCCCTCTCAGGTCGAATAGAGTCTCCCGGAGCTGGCTGAGTTCTGCTCGGTCTCGAAGTGTGTCCGCCTCCATCGCTCGGAGCCGTTCCTGAAGTTGGCGCATCCCCTTCTCCGCCTCGTGCAGCGTCTTTCGGGATTCCTTCAACTGGCGGGTCAGCTCTGCCGTCTTTGCGGCGCTGTCCGCCTCCTCCGCAGATGCCTCCTCTGCCATCTCCGTCAATTCCTCATCCAGAGATTTCAGGAAGTCCTCGAAATCGCCCGAGACATCGAAGGGCATTGTCCGCTGGACTCTCAGGTCATCCACATACGAGGCGAACCACGCGCCCCAGGCAAGGGCTTCCGCCCGGCCTTCGGGAACACCTTGTTCCTGGAACCAGTTCTTCAAACGGTCGGAAGGCGCCTGGTCTCTTGGCAGCGCGTATCCGGTGGCCAGATAAAAAAGCTGACCCTCCGAGAGAAGCTCTCCCTCCTCGATGTCCGGGTCCGGCAGGTCTTCCTCCTCCACGTTTTCACGTGGATGGTAAGCGTATCGGAGGGAAAGATCCGGCGTTCCATTTCCATATGGCTCCGCGTAGCTGTACGCCTCATCCGCACCCCAGGGGAGATGCCGCTCGGCACAGAGGACGACGGCGGCTGTAAGCATATTCAGATCGACCAGGATGTCACCGTCCCGCTCCAGAAGCAAGTACGCCGCGCAAACCGCATAGGGGTCCCGAATCCGAAAACCTTCCATCAGCTCTGAGGACCGGCGGTAGTAAAGGGTCTGCCGTATCTTCTCTGGCGGCGCTCCAATCAACAGCGCTGTGTTCGTCAGAAACCACAGGCCGGCGTGATCCTTTGCCAGAGCCCCTGGCAGGTCCGGCTCATACGGTCCTCTCGGGTCAAAATTTTCTCCATAAGGCGCTGGGTTTGCCAGGAGCATCGGACTCCCTCCCGGAGCCTGTGCCGCGGAAGGACCGATACGGGTACTGATTTCCAGGAAACGCTCAAAGTAATCCAGCAGGGCGTCCTTAAACACCCCTTTGAGCTTCCCGGCGGTTTCCTTGTCCACCAGCCCCCAAAGCTTCCGGAACGCCTGGCGGCTGTCCTTCCGATTCAGAAGTACGGACATGACGCCCAGGATTTCGTCGTGGGGATGATCCAGGTCATCCACAGCGGGAGTCTCAAAATCGACCTCTTCATCCAGCTTCTCCGGTAGAAGCGGATAAAATTGTTCTTCCAACTCCTGACGCTTCACATAATCCAAAAGCCATAGAGCCGCTCCCAGTATGAAGATTGGCGATTTGCCGAGATGCTCTGCCGACGGCGCCGGAAGCGTAGCCGCTGGGGCCAGCGCCTTCACAATGTCGGTCCGCTGGTATTTCCCTTCAAAATATTTGCAGAAAAATCCAACGGAAACTCTTGATGCTTGCTGCCCTGTCCTTGCGGCAGCCACAGCCCCGGAAAAGCGGTCGAAATCTTCTCTCATCTGCGAGGCAATCTCGCGAAAATGGGAAACCGTCTCCGTGAAAATACGTTCCTCAGCTGGAGACAGCACCGAGAAATATACAGGCTCTCCCGCCAGCGTCCAACTTTTTGTAGAAGCCGCTTTTTTCTTTCCGCCCATTTCCGGCACCACGCTTTCGTAATCCTGTTTTCGTACAGTGTACCATACCCGGCAAATTTTGTCACGGATTTGTCAAGTCAAATTTCAGAAAGGAGCCTGCCCATGCCCTATATTGAATTTACCGACAGCCAGAAGCAGCGCGCCGCCGCCGTGGATCTGGAAGCCTTTCTCCTCAGCCGGGGAGAAAGGCTCCTGCGGGAAGGACGGGAAAGCCGCCTCGCCAGCGACCACAGCGTCACGGTCCGCGGGAACGAATGGTTTGACCACGCGACAAAAGAGGGCGGCGGGCCGGTCACCTTCGTTCAGAAGTTCTACGGCCTCAGTTACCCGGAGGCCATGTCCTGCCTTTTAAACGGAGAACAGGGCGAGATCCGCTCCGCCCCGCCCAGGCAGAAGGAGAAAAAAGAATTCCAACTGCCGCCTCGAAACGGCACCATGCGCCGCGTCTACGCCTATCTGCTCAAACAGCGGCTCATCAGCCGGAATGTGCTGGACGCTTTTGTCCACGCTGGCCTGATCTACGAAAGCCGAGAGCCCTCAAAGGGCGGAAATGACTACCACAACGCCGTGTTCGTCGGGCTGGACGAACACGGCGTTCCCCGCCACGCCCACAAGCGGAGCCTCTACAGCACAGGCCCCGGACTCAAGCGAAACGTGGGCGGCTGCGATCCCCGGTACAGCTTTCACCACACTGGGACCAGCGACCGGCTCTACGTCTTCGAGGCCCCCGTTGATCTGCTGTCCTTCCTCACGCTGTACCAGAAGGACTGGCAGACCCACAGTTATGCCGCTCTCTGCGGTACCTCGGAACACGCTATGCTCTGGATGCTGGAGCAAAACCCCAATATCCAAAACGTCCTCCTCTGCCTGGACCACGACGAGGCGGGCATTGAGGCCAGTGGGCGGCTTACGGAGATCCTTCGGGGTCATGGGTACAGGTGTATCTCGGTCCTCCAGCCGGAGCATAAGGACTGGAACGAAGGCCTCAAGGCCGCCCATGGTCTCCCTGCCCTTCCGGCGGAGGAGCATCCCCAGCTCATTGTCGCGCCGGACGTCTGTCAGTTCATTGCCGAGAAAAGTGAAGAGGTCAAACCGGACAACTTGGGTAGTCTCGAAAAGGAACTTCCCAGGCTGCTTCAATTTTTTCAGAGCTATGTCCAGCACGGCGAGATTGGAAAGGCGACGCTGCGCGCGGACGAGGCGTCCGCCCTGGCCCTGGCGGCTTACAGCAGGGAACTGCGGCAACTTGGCAGTCCGATAGGTCCCACAGAACTCAGTGAGCGGCTCTGCGCACGGATTCTGCCTCACCAGAACCATGCCACCCTCAAAAGCCGCCACCGGGAACTCAGCGCCAAGACACGGGCTGTATTGAAACAGAACTCGGCTCCCGGCATCCGGTCCGCGGAGGATAAGCTCCAACTGGCGGAGGCGTGGCTGGATCTGGCGGCAGACTTCGCCAAGGTCACAGTCAAATATGAGGCGGAAGAATGGAAGAAGTGGCAGGAACAACAGCAGGAATCCAAACAAGTAATGACCATGTAAAGGAGTACCTATGGACCAATCCGCAATGATTTTTATTGTCATGGCAGGCGCGGCGTTCCTGCTGATTGCCGCCCTCGCCTCCCACTCCGGCGGTTCTCTTAACGGCATCAAGGCCAAGACCGTCGGAGACGGCCAGCACGGCACCGCACGCTGGGCCACAAAAAAGGAGCTGAAAGCCACCTACCGGCACGTGCCTTTCCGGCCCACGCAGTGGCGGAAGGGGGAACATCTCCCCAAGGTCCAGGGACTGGTCCTGGGCTGCGAGGGCAAAAAGAACGCCGTCACCGCCCTGGTGGACAGCGACGATATCCATTGCCTGATGATCGGCGCGTCCGGCGTGGGCAAGACGGCGTTCTTTCTATACCCGAACCTCGAATACGCCTGCGCCAGCGGCATGAGCTTCTTAGCCCTTGATACCAAAGGGGATTTGGCCCGGAACTATGGTGCCATCGCCATCAAGCACTACGGCTACAAGGTGGCGGTGATCGACCTGCGCAATCCCACCCGCTCCGATGGGTACAATCTCCTGACGCTCATCAACCACTACATGGACGTGAGCCGGGAGGACCCCGGCAATCTCGCCGCCAGGGCCAAGGCGGAGAAGTACGCTAAGATTCTCTCCAGGACCATTGTCAACCCGGAAGGAGAGGCTTCAAACTATGGCCAGAACTCCTTTTTTTATGATTCCGCCGAAAGTCTGCTGACGGCGGTCGTTCTCCTGCTGGCGGAGTATCTGCCGCCCAAAAACATGGGCGATGCGGAAAAACGGCACATCGTCAGCGTATTCAAGCTGGTACAGGACCTCCTGGGTCCCAGCAGGGTCAAGGGCAAAAACGGCTTCCAATACCTTATGGACGCCCTGCCGGAGACGCACAAGGCCCGCTGGTTCGCCGGCTCGGCGCTGACCGCCGCCGACCAGGCCATGGCCTCCGTCATGTCCACGGTACTTTCCCGGCTGAACGCCTTCCTGGACTCGGAGCTGGAGCAGGTCCTCTGTTTTGACAGCGCCATCGACGCGGAAACCTTCGCCTCTCAAAAGTCTGCCATCTTTCTGGTGCTGCCGGAGGAGGACCCCAGCAAGAACTTCATGGCGGGCCTTATGATCCAGACTCTCTCCCGTGAGCTGTTCTCCGTCGCCGACGAGCATGAGGGAAAGCTCCCGAATCGTGTGGTGCTGTTCTGCGACGAGCTGGGCACGATGCCCGCCTTCGATATTCTGCCTCTATTCTCCGCCGGACGATCCCGAAAGCTGACGCTGGTGCCGATCATCCAGAGCCTCGCCCAACTGGAAAAAAACTACGGAAAAGAGGGCGCTGAGATCATAGTCGATAATACGCAGGACACGATTTTTGGTGGGTTTGCTCCTCAGAGCCAAACTGCTGAAGTACTCTCCAAAGCCCTGGGCAGCCGCACAGCTCTCTCCGGCTACATCAGTACCGGGAAGGACAAATCCCAGACCTTGCAGATGACAGAGCGGCCCTTGATGACGCCGGATGAGCTGAAATCCATCCCCAAGGGGCAGTTTGTGGTCATGAAAACCGGCTCCCATCCCATGCGGACCCGGCTGCGGCTGTTCCTGGACTGGGGAATCACTTTTGGGGAACCATACATCCTGGAGGAGAAGGCCGCCCGGACCGTAGCCTATGCCAATAAGCAGGAGCTGGAGGATGCGGTTTTTCAGGGCCGGGTCAAGTCCGCCGCTATCCCGGAGCAATCTCCGCCCGGAGGGCCGCATATGGGCAAGCCCACAGGTACCGGGCGGGTACTCTGACCGGGAGATATGCCTATGGGATACTTCGACGCAATCTATGCCGCCGAGCTGCCCCACCGGGACGTGGCGGTCTATATGTACCTGAAGCACCGGGCGAACACCGAGGGCCGCTGCTGGCCCTCGGTGCGCACCATCGCCAAGGACCTGAACCTCTCCAGGGCCACCGTCCAGCGGGCCCTGCGGGAGCTCCAGCAGGACGGCTGGATCATAGCGGAACCGCGCTGGAGAGAGAATGGGAGTTGTACGTCTAACAGCTACCGGCTCCTATAGCGTTCAAGAAAGAGCAAAGTTTTCCACCAAGGGAGGACTTTGCTCTTTTTCCGGGCCAGGGGAGCGTCATGGTGAGGCCCCCAGAAGGTACCACCTGAAGATTTTACGTTTAGTACAGGGAAAAACAGATATTGAGCTGCAAATCACTGGATTTCCTGCAAACGTCTGGTGGCGGCGCCCTTTATAGCTACTTGCAGAATATTTGATAGTGAGCCACAAGATACAGGAAGACCCGCATATGCGCCGGGAATTTGCTGAAGTTATATCTGAATGGCTATTTCAATCGGGTGAGATCAAACCGTAATCTTGAAAAGGAGATGTTCTGATCGAATGAATGCTGAAACCATGACATACCGCTTCAAAAATTTTTTGCAAGAGTGTAATATTGAGGCATATTGAATCAACTTACCATATATAAGCCTTTGCCATCCGCACAAAACACCTCTATTTTGTTAAGTTGACATAGGAGCATAAAACATTACATTTCCTACTCAATATTTTACATTTTACCGGTTCCATGCGATGATAAACCTTGAAAGGAAGGCTGCATATGCATTCTCTAACATCCAGAATCGCTCGTTTCTACTTGCAATATTCTTCTGAGGATGTTCCCAGAAGGAGCGGCAAGCTCTGCTTCCCTGGCGGTCATTTCCGGCTGGGACTTCGGTGCGCGGCCCTGTTCATCACCTTGGCAATATTGACCTGTGCCTGTTCTCCCGTCAAATCCGAAACCGCAGAAACAGCGGAGGATGGACCTTTGACAGCGGAGGAGCTATACATCTTCAACCATCAAGCCTTCAACCAGAACAACAACCGCAGCGGCTTCGACCTCAACCAGTTTCTGCTCCTGGCCGTGGAGGCCCCGGAAGACTACCGGAAAATTGACCTCTATCAGCTCTTCTATAACGGAATCTATAACGGAACCGAAAAATTTGCTGACAGTACCGAGGAAGAGCGTCAGGCCGTAGCAGACGCAGGCTATGGCGGTCATATCCCGCAAGTGGACCTCATCAAGTGTCCCGCGGACCAGATGAACGAGGTTTTGCAGGAATTCCTGGGCCTGCGCCTGGAGGACATGGACGGGGTCGGTCTGGACCGCTTCACATACCTTCCGGAATACGACGCCTATTACGACTTCCACAGCGACGCGAATTGTCCTGGTAAGGTCAACTTCCTTTCGGGAGAGAGGAAGGGCGGCAGGGTTCTCTTGTATTACGAAAGCGACTCTTTTCCGGTTCTCAGCAGCAAAGACGGCTCGCTTATCCAGCCTGACGGAACGGGGTTGAACTGCCTGACGCTGGAAGAACAAGAATCCGGCTGGTATCACTTCCTGAGCAACTGGCGCTGCAATAAGCCCTCCCTCCCCACGGCTTACCCGGATGGGGAACCGGAATTAACCATTCCGTTGGACGGCCTGGAGCCCTACAAGCCGGAGGCGGTGACAGTGAAGCGGCATACGGGGGACGTGGCGGAACCCCTCTATCAGGCCAACTTTTCAGGGGATGATTTCAGGGTGGAAGTCTACCGCTCCACAGAGGGCAGTCTGTACGCCGCCGTGGCAGCCTCGAAGACGGAACGGGACTGTTTCCTTTCCTTCCCGAAGAACGACCACGGCTGGACGGCGGAGCCTTTTGTTAACCTGTTCGATTATCTTGACGACCACCGCGGCTGGGTCTTCTCTTACTACCGCCAGATCGGCGAGAGCTATTCCCAAGTCCACGACTATTTTACCTTTTCTGAAGATGGCGTCCCCTCCCGGCTGCTCCAAACCGTGGGCACCGAAAAGCGGACGGACTTGGATGGCGACGGAATACCGGAGCTGACGGTTTCCAGGCCAGGGGAAAACCAGATGTTGTTTTTCCTGCGGGACGGTGAAATTTATCAGGCGGACGTCACGGCTCTGGTTCAAGATGCCTGGCCCGAGGCAGCGTATTTGGACTGCGGCCTCTGGAATGCGGAAAGGCGTAATCTCCGCCTTACCGCTCAGGTTCCCTTCCCTGGCCTGGAGGATGTCCCTGCCACCGCCTCTCGGACACTGTGGTTCGACGGCAAAAACCTTCGGCTTTACAAGGACCATAGTATTTACTCCGACCATGTGAAACTGGGTCTTGACGCTCCGGCGTATGTGCTGGAGAGTGCCCAGGACTTCGTCCAAGGGCAATTTGACGCCTTGGCAGCGGACAGCTACGGCTGGGACGGCTCCGGGAACTGCAATGAGGAAAACGCCGGACCAGGGAACGTGGTCTGGGACGACTGGCAAATTAACGATTTGAGAGGTCCCTATTACGAGACCGCGGGGGATGCTCAGGTGGAAATCTGGGGAATCAGCTATGAGACCCATACTACCACGCCGGACCGGGTCATGCTGGCAGGCGCTTCCTACCGGGATGAGGACGGCTGGTGTATGATCGGTTTTCCATTTGGTGATTATTTGTACTTCCAGCGAGATGCGGAAGGAAACTGGGCGTTCCTGTTTTCAAAATCAGAATATGATTGTTCTCCCGGATCGCCGCTGTTCTGGTGGGACATGGTCCAGCAGATGTTGGGCATGAATCTTCTGCGGCTCTCCGACCTAAGCCCCACTGAACTGCTGGCTCCGCTGGCAGAAAGACGTACCGCCGCCTTTTTCAATCATCTGGGAGAAGCGCCTCAAGCTGAACAAGAACAAATTCTGTCCTACCTAGCGCAAACGATTCTGGAAAACCCTGATCGGACGGAATACGCAGACTGCGTGAACACCCTGCGCGAAAGCGGCGAATATGCCCTTACCGATGGAGGCCAGGCCGCATGGGAATATCTACAAAGCGCTGTAGCAGTTGGCACACTTGCCCCTGCTCCAGTACGGCCCATCCAGTAATGTACCCAATTGAAAAGGAGATCGTAATATGCAAATCATCTTTCTGTGCTTAGCCCTCATCATTTATATTTCCTTGGTGTTCGCAGTAAAGTTCCCAATAGATTCTGAGGGAAAGTCCCTGGCGCCGTTAATTCGGAGTGGAGGATTTTCCTTGGCGGCAACGCTTGTGCTGTTAATAATTTCACGACTTATGATAGACTGGTCAGCGGCCCTGGAGGAGTTATTTCAGATACTATATGGCTTTCTCCTGCTGATTTGCCTGTTCTGGTTATTCTTTTTCCTGTTTCTGACCGTCAAATATGGCTGGATTTGCCGAAAAAAATAGTTTATATGTATCTCAAGCACCGGGCAAACACCAAGGGCCGCTGCTGACTCTCGGTGCGAACCATCGCAAAAGACCTTCGACTTTTCAGGGCCACCGTCCAGCGTGCCCTGCGGGAACTCCAGCAGGGCGGCTGGATCGTGGCGGAGCCGTGTTGGAGAGAGAACGGGAGCTGTACCTCCAACGTCTATCGACTGCTGCAGCGTCTGGGAAAGAGCGAAGCACTCCGAAAAGGGAGTTCTTCGCTCTTTTCCGGCCAGAAGACATCACGACGAGGCCCCAAGAAGTTACCGCCTGGGGGAAACCAACTGATCAGATTTACTATTCGGGTCCTTTATGTTAAAATAAGATTTATGTATTTATCATTTTACATAAAGTAAGGATGTTGTGTATGGCCAGAGTTTCCACGAAAGAAAATAAGAACCTTTATCACAGGACCAGAGAGAGCCTGCAGCTTACCAGAGAGGCCGCGTCTGAACTGCTGGAAAGCATCACTCCCGAGCGAATTGAGAAGATTGAAAACGAACGGTCTCTACCGCACCCGGACGAGGTGCTGGTCATGGCTGAGAAATACAAGCAGCCGAGCCTTTGCAACTTCTACTGCGCAAATCAGTGCCCCATCGGACAGCAGTATGTGCCGGAGGTAACGGTCAAAGACCTCTCCCAAATCGTCTTGGAAATGCTGGCGTCGCTGAATTCCATGAACAAACAAAAGGAACGCCTCATTGAGATTACCGTTGACGGCGAGGTTTCTGAGGACGAACTAAAGGATTTTATCTACATACAGGAGGAGCTGGAACGGATCTCCATCGCCGTGGAGACGCTGCAGCTGTGGTCCGAACGGATGCTGGCAACGGGCAAAATCGATCCGGAGCTCTATCGGAAATATAGAGAGAAGTAAGAAAAAGCCGCGTCGCTTCCCTGCGGCATCACCTATTCTTCCGTGAATAGCAAATTAGAACCCCTAACTTGCCAAAACAGCCGTTTATTCCTTTGCATCTTTTATATAAAATAGAAGCAAAGCACGGGACATAAGGAGGAAAGAATATGGTATATGGTTTTGGCTTTGTCCTGTTCAGAATCATGTTTATCCTTGCATTTGTTCTTGTGATCGGAATGTTCCTTGTTTTCGCCGTCAAAGGGATTGCCCAGTGGAATCAAAACAACCATTCGCCGCGGCTGACGGTTCCTGCCGTCATTGTGGCCAAGCGCACGAATGTGACCCGGCATCACCACGGCGGCGCCGGCGGGCACCACCACCATCACACCTCCACCTCCTACTATGTGACCTTTCAGTTTGGCGGCGGCGACCGCTTGGAGCTCCTTGTATCCGGCTCTGAATATGGGATGCTCGTTGAGGGCGACCAGGGCGATTTGTCTTTCCAGGGAACCAGATACCTGGGGTTTGAGCGGAAACAGGGAGGGTGCTTATGACTTATTACGACGAACAATTGCAGCGGCTCCAGGCGCAAACCGCCCGGGCGAAACAGCTGGAATCCATGCTCCGGGAGCTTCGCAGCCAGCAGGCCGCGCTCTCGGCGCGGGTACAGGAACTGGACGCCGTCAAGCGGAAGGAACAGGTGGATGTCGACCGGCTGGAGGGCCGAAGCCTTGCCGCGTTCTGCTACAATGTGATCGGCAAGATGGACGAACGCCTGGACAAGGAGCGCCAGGAGGCATACGCCGCCAGAGTCAAATACGACGCCGCCGCCAGAGAACTGGAGGGGGTTGAAAGCGATCTGCGCCGTTATGAGTCCGAATTGGCAGGCCTGCAAGACTGCGAGCATCGGTATGAAACCGTATTAAAAGAGAAGGCCGCCGCGATCAAGGCCGCCGGCGGCGCGAAGGGAGAAGAGGTCCTCCAATTGGAGGAGCGCGGCGCCTTCCTTGAAAGCCAGAGGAAGGAATTGCGGGAGGCAATCTCGGCCGGGAAGACTGCGCTTGACACCACGCGGCAGGTGCTGTCCAGTCTGGACAGCGCGGAGGGCTGGGGCACCTGGGATCTGTTTGGCGGAGGGCTGATCGCCGATCTCGCAAAGCACAGTCACCTCGATGAAGCGCAAGGCTCCATTGAACGTCTGCAATCCCAGCTGCGGCAGTTCAAAACCGAGCTTGCCGATGTGACCATTCATGCGGATATGCAGGTCAACGTGGATGGATTTCTGCGGTTTGCCGACTATTTTTTTGACGGCCTGTTTGCGGATTGGGCGGTGCTTGATAAGATCAGTCAGTCTCAAAGCCAGGTGCAGAGCACAAAGGGACAGATTGAAAGCGTTCTGTCCCGCCTCGATTCCATGCTGAATGTGGTGGAACAGGAGCAGGCCCAGGTGAGGAACAAGCTGGATACGTTGGTGTTGAACACACAATGCTGAAGCGATGAGCTGAATATCGCTGATCCCGCGGATGAGGAGGAAAAGGAGGAGCTTTCGTGAAATACGCGTCTGACTTTCGGGCGATTGCCCGGGACGCCCTGCGTGGGAAATGGGTAATCGCGGTGATCGCCGGCCTGGTCGCCGCCTTGCTCGGCGCCGGTTCTGACGGGCCGCGGGTCAAATTGAATATCAGTGACCACGGAGCGAATTTGAACGTTGGCTTTGCCGGACAAACCATCTATTCCACCGGCGGCAGCCCGCATTCCGGAATCGGCGCTTTTCTGATTGGCAGCGCCATATACATCGTCCTGTTGGCCCTTGTGTTCGCTGCCGTCTACTTTATATTGGGAAGTATCATTCAGGTTGGCTATGCCAGATTCAATCTGGAGCTGGTGGATCGCCGCGAGCCCTCTTTCGACGCGCTATTTGCGTATTTCCCCTGCTGGAAAACGATGGCGGCCGCCCGGTTTTTGCAGAGTCTCTACGTCCTGCTCTGGTCGCTGCTGCTCATCATTCCGGGCATCATGGCCGGATACAGTTACGCAATGACGGAATACATCCTGGCGGAGCATCCGGAGCTGACGGCCGGCGAAGCCATCGACTGCTCCAAACAGATGATGTCCGGCAATCGCTGGCGGCTGTTCTGTATGCAGTTCAGTTTTATTGGATGGAATCTTCTCAGTGCGCTGACGCTCGGTATCGGTTCGCTGTGGGTGCGTCCCTATCAGCAGGCCGCGACAGCGGCGTTCTATCGAGAGATCTCCGGAACGGAGCAGGCCGCTTATGCTGACCCTGCAACAGAGTAGAATGTGCCGCAGGGCTTTTGAATCCTACGAAAAGGCATCTCGTCCCCTGCGCTGTCGCAAGGCGTCAGCAAGCAAGTCCCGCAGAGTGGTGAGTAAATAGGCTCTGAGAGAGCAGTGATTACCTTGAGCCGTGGGAGCCTCGGTCAGAAAACGCAGGAATACCGCCTGGGTGATGCTCTCCGCTTGCTCCACGGTAAAACCCGCCCGCATAGCAATCGATACCATCTGAGGCGAATATTGCAGATACAGTTTGTCAAACCAATCGTTCCGTGAATCCATGCGCTGTACTCCAATTTTAGACCAAACTTATCCGGATCATGAGAAGATTTTCTATGCAAAACGGCCCTGGCTTTTGAAGGTCAGGGCCGTTTCTATCATAGGCATTGCGGGATTTCTGAATCAGGGAGACATAAACACGGTAAACCAGCGCCGTGTTTTTAAAGACAGCTTCGGATGACTCTTGAAGAAATCCAGAATCAGGTCGGACATCTCCACATTGATCTCCCGCACGATCGGACACCGCGTATATTCCGGATATCCGCCCGCTCCGCTGGCCCGGTAGCTGTTGAGGCAGATGGTGAATTCATCGCCGTCCCGCACCGTTTTCCCCTGGTAGGTCAGCGCCGTGATCCGCTGTCCCACCGGCTTGGAAACATCGATGGCATAGTCCACACCGGCGTAATAGTCATAGTTATAGTGCTCCACCTTCGGCTTTAGGAAGGAATCCGCCACGCAAAGCCTTCCGTCCTCATCCACGGCGAAGTATTCGGCGCTCCGCTCCATGGCCCGCCGCAAAACCGCGCCGGTCACACGCAGGACCGTCAGCGTATTGGTGTAAGGATACGCCGTCAGCACATCCCGCCTGCGCACGATCTGAGGGAACCCGGCGGCCTCGTTCGCCAGGCTTGTCGCCGCCAGCTGGGCGCCGGAGCAGGACATCTGGACCTCATTGAAAAAGTCCGCGATATCGTTTCCCTCCGCCGCCATAATCAGGGGCGGCCCCGGCAGCAAAGGCCGGTCCAGATGCCCCACCACCGTATCCAGCCAGGTCTGGGCCCCCTGTTCCAAGCTGCCGAAGCGCTCTAAAAGAATGGGATCACAGTCTCCGCCCGCCGGAACCGCTTGACTGTTGCAGATGACATGTCCATTCGCGACGACGGCCTTGAGGGAGATAAACGCCCGGCCGGAATCCGGGGCCTGAACGGCAAAGGTGCCAAAGATGGATTGTCCCGGAATGCACATATGCTGGTGGCCCGTCAGCAAAATATCAAAATCCAGCTCCTGGCATAGCCGATAGGCGATATTCTCGCTGCTGGTGGAAAGCACCCGGCCGGTGTCGAGGTCCCGCTCAAAGCCGCCGTGGTAGACGCAGACGGTGATGTCCGCCCGGCCCTTCAACGTCTCCAGCGCCTCCCGCGCCGCCGGGATGGGATCGGTAATCGTCAGTCCGGTCAGATGCTCCGGCCGCTCCCAGACGTTCACATGATCGGTTACGATACCGACAATGCCGATTCGAAGCCCGTTTTCCAGCTCATGGACCCGGCTGGGAAAGCGGACGGTCCCGTCGCTCCGCAGGGCGTTCTGGCACACACAGCGGGCCCGCAGGGCGTTCAGATAGGAGTCCAGATACGCCATGCCGTAGTTGAAATCATGATTGCCCAGGGTCACATAGTCATATCCGCAGCAGTTCATGATCTCAGCAAAGCCGCTGGCGTCCTCCTGAGAATCATGGCAGAACGCCCCAAGGGGCGAGCCTTGCAGCACATCGCCCCCGTCTATGATGAGGGTATTTCCGTCTTTCTGAAAACGGTTGGCGCACTTGAAAAGGCCCAGCTCCCGCTCCTCCGCGCCGCGGTAATCCGTGGGATAGATGAACGCGTGAAGGTCGGAGGTAAAATAAATTTGCAGCGTCTTTTCTTCCATACCCTCACCCCCGCGTCAGCTTCATGCGAATCCTGGCGGAGATCCATTCAATGATCAAAACCAGCACGATCAACCCAAGGAGAATGGAACCAACCTCGTTCCAGCGGTAGGAGCTCATGGCGAAGATCAGCGGCGCGCCGATGCCGCCCGCGCCCACCAGTCCCAGGACCGTGGCGTCCCGCAGATTCATATCGAAGCGGTAGATTAACGTGGACATGAAGTCCGGAAACAGCTGGGGCAGGATGCCATAGCGAATTTTCTGGAAGGTCGTGCAGCCAGCGGCGTCCAGGGACTCCAGAATCCGCTTGTCCAGGTCCTCAATGCTCTCGATGAACATCTTGGAAACCATGCCGATGGAACACAGGGACATGGTCAAGAGGCCGGCAAAGGGCCCCGGTCCCGTGACGCGGATGAACATCAGGCCGTAGATGAACGCCGGAATCGTGCGGATGGCCGCGATGGCGAAGCGCCCCAGCAGGGCAATGGGTTTTGGCATCAGGTTCGTGGCCGACAGGAAGGACAGCGGCACCGAGATCACCGCTCCCACGATGGTTCCGAGAAAGGCGATGCACAAGGTCTCCAGCAGCAGATAGGCCACGCCGGAGGTCGTGAAATTGAACAGCAGCGCCGTATCCGGGTGCAGAATGCCGGAGAGAATATTCCCCGCCACGCTCAGGCCGTTTCCGGCTGTATCGCTGATTACGACCGTGGAACTGGACCAGGCCAGCAGACACGCCGCCGCAAAGGCCAGCAGCAGTTTCGCAATCCAGGTCTTCGGCGCATTTTCATATGCCGCCGCAATTGTTTTTTCCATATCAGCGCCCCCTTTCAAGTCAGGCGCTTGCGGACAGCGGGGCTGAAGCCCTCGATGGCCACTACCGTCACAAACAGGACGATCAGAATCATGCCGACGCTGTCGTACTCCCGCCAGCCGATTTTCTCGTTCATGATGAGGCCCAGACCTCCGGCGCCCACATAGCCCAGAATGGAGGCATACCTCACATTGCCCTCCAGGCAGAACAGGGACACGGAGAGATAGGTCGGCAGCACCTGGGGAAACACCGCGGTTATAAACGCCTGGGTCCGGGTGGCTCCCAGGGCCTCCATGGCCTCAAAGGGGCCCATGTCCACGGTTTCAATCAGCTCGAACAGCTGCTTGCCCACATAGGCAAAGGTAAACACCGCAATCGCGCAGGTGCCCGCCATGGTACCCAGGCCGAAAATGTAAGTGGCGATCAGGGCGCAGACCAGCGTGGGCAGCGTCCGGACCAGGCTGAGAAACAGGCGCACCAAAAACACGACCGCCCGGTTCGTCACGATGTTGCTGGCCGCGAGGACCGCAAAGGGGATGGCCAGAACCGCGCCTACAAAGGAGCCCAGGAGGGACATCTTGATCGTATCCAGCAGCGGCGTCCAAATCTTGGGGAGATAGCCGGTGTTCGGCGGGAACATCGCGTAGAGAATATCAAAAAACCGACCGCCGCCGCTGATCAGCGTTTCGAAGTTAAACCCGGTGACTCGAACCGATACGACCGTACAGAACAGAATCACCAGCAGAATCAGCGGCAGTCGTGTAAATTTCTCCTCCACCACCTTGCCGTTGGGCAGCTCATAGCGGCGCGGCTTAAAGAGACAGTCATACAGCTTCATGCCGTCTCCTCCCGCGGGGCGGACTCCCCATAGATGCGGTCCAGCACTGCCTGGTCCACCGCCTTGGCCGGACCGTCGTAAACGATTTGGCCCGCCCGGATGCCGATGATGCGGTCCGCGTACTCAATCGCCAGCTCTACATGGTGGATATTCAGCAGGATGGAGATTCCCAGGTCCTTGTTGATGCGCACAAAATCCTGCATGACCTGTTTCGCCGTAACCGGGTCCAGGGCCGCCACAGGCTCATCCGCTAAAATGATCTTTGGATTCTGCGCCAGTGTCCTGGCCAGGGCCACCCGCTGCTGCTGCCCGCCGGAGAGCTGGTCAGCCCGAATATAGGCTTTGTCCAAAATCCCCACCTTGTCCAGGGATTCCAGCGCCGTGAGCTTGTCCTGTTTGCGGAACGCCCCCAGCAGCACCCGCCAGAAGGGCATTTCCGGCACACAGGCCGCCAATACGTTGCGGATCACTGTCGTGCGGGTGACCAGGTTGAAGGACTGAAACACCATGCCGATTCCGCGGCGAAAGCGCCGCAGGTCCTTCCCCTTCAGCGTGCTCACATTGACGCCCTCAACGGTCAGCGTACCCTCCGTAATGTCGTGCATCCGGTTGACCGACCGCAGCAGCGTGGATTTTCCGGCGCCGGAGCGGCCAATGATAGCCACAAACTCGCCGTCCTGAATCGTTAAGGTCACATCCTTTAAGCCGACGGTTCCGTTGGGATAGACCTTGGACGCATGGTCAAATACGATCATGCCGCCCGCCTCCTTTCTTTCCATAAGCCGGAGGAGAGAATATCCCTGCGGCGCGGAAGGCCCGCGGGCGATTGGATATTCTCCCCTCCCAAATGTCGGGAATCAGTTCGCGGCCGTCAGCTCCTGAATCAGCTTCTGTGCCGCGCGCTCGTTGTCATAGTCGGAGGACTGGGCCTTCTGGTAGCCGTTGTGGCTGTAAATTGCAATCACTTCTTTGCCCTCGGGCGTATTTCCGATATTGATGAACGCGTTCTGGAGAGCGGCGATCATATCGGCGTCCATCTTGGAGGAGGTTTTGCTCACCGACACGGTATCGTTGTAAATCGGGGCCGTGACGCCAATCAAGCCGGTTTCCTCCCAGATGGACCCCTCCCGGCCAAACTCGGTGTTCCAGCGCTCCGCGTAATCGCGGCGGGCATCGGCGTAGGTCACCAGCACATCCACCTGCCCGGAGGCCAGGCGGGCAAAGGCACTGGCATAGGAGTCGGACTGGACGGCGCTGGCCAGGTCCGTGATGCCTTTGCTGTAACGGTCCTGGAGCCACAGGGCGGGATAGATGTAGCCCGCGGGAGAGGAGGAACCCATGACGCTCCAGTTTGCGCTGTTCAGCTCGTCCCAGGTCAGCTCCTCGCCGGCGTTGACCTTCGCTACCAGAGCCTGGCCCTTTTCGGAGGGGCCGGCGATCAGCAGGGCGCGGTAGGAAACCGCCTGCTTGTCGGACGCCTCGGTGGGCGTTCCGTCGTTCCAGTCCTTGGGATCGTCAAAGTCCTTGCTCAAGCCGTCGCGGGTAGCGGTCAGAATGACGTCGCAGCCGTCGTCGTACAGCACATAGGTGCCGCCGGGAATCAGGCCCACGTCGGCGGTGCCAGCGACAAGGGCCTCGCCCACCGCCTCATAGGTAGTTCCAACCGTAATCTCCACCTCGCCGATGTCATAGCCCTCTTTCAGCATCTCGTCTTTCAAAAGCTGCTTCAGCGGCTCCGTGGCGGTGACAATCTCGCTGGGCTCACGGGAGGGGACAAAATATACGCTCAGTTTGTCCACCTGCTTGGGGCCGCTGTCCTCCGCCTGGGTCGTGTCGGTATTCGGCTGCTGGCTGCC
>CAIGRU010000325.1_pt1 | contig 35303 bp, 28 predicted proteins | sample 7351341 | NCBI WGS metagenome assembly CAIGRU01
TATGCAGTAAAGAGAGTGTCTTGTTCAGACGGTTTATAATAAATGAAATTAGCACCATTAAGAAAGCTACGACGATTACACTATTAGTTGCCAGCGTCAGAGGTAATAACCGATGGTATAGTTGAGGTCATCCCGTCAGCCACTTGTTTCCGTTGCCACACGTTTGAAAGGCTCCGACAACGAAAAATAAGCAACTGATGGGTAATTATAAGAGCAGAAAAGGAACGGCTTACGGATGAAGTGTCAATACTGCGCTTCGTCTGTAAGCCATTCCTTTTTTCTTTTTGTCGGAAGTCTATTGCCGCCGCAATACAGGGCATACGGCAAACTGCGCTCCTTCAAGAAAAATCAAGTTATCCTTTGTCGGTAGGCGGAGCGGTAGCCGTCATTCAGCATCTTTTCAATGTCGGATTCACGGTAGAGGATTTTACCGCCCAACTGGATATAGGCGATACGCCCTTCATTGCGGTAGTCCTGAAGTGTCCGGCGGCTCACCTTCAGCCGTGCCGACACCTCCTTGTCAGTGAAGAAACGCTCACCGCCCAATGTCGGGCGGTAGTTGGCGGTCAGGTGCTCTACATTATCAAGCAGTCGGTCAAGACTGCCCATAAAGTGGATTATCCACTTGTTGTCTTTATTAATCAGTTCGTTCATATTACTTTGGATTTAGTGGAATTATTGTTGTCACTCTATTTAGTTATCAGATAGTCCTGCCTTTGAACTTCGCTTCCTTTCTTCTATCCTCCACAACGGAGACAATGAGCTCCACGTCTTCGGGACGGTAATACGTCTTGTGGTTTATCTGTGAATAAGCCAGCGTGCCGTTATCCCGAAGCGTCTGTAACGTGCGAGGGCTGATGTTGAGCATACGGCACACGTCCTGATTATCCATCCATTCGCTCATTTTCTTTTCCCCGTGCCGATGGCAGATGGCATCCATACGGCTGACGAAACGGTCGAACTTGGCGACCATTGCCTCAAAGGTCTTTCTTTCGATTGATACGATTTCCATATTGCCTTTCTTTTAATTGTTACTGTTTCTTTTGCCACAAAGAAATACATTATCCGCTGTCATGCAATGGATTTTCAAAAAGTGGCAGCGTGTTGCGCCGATATGGTAGACATTGTCCGGGGTACTGCTTTCCGTTTATCTGTGGGCAAGTCGGTGGAATACGATTTCCGTTCAGCCTTTAATTCCCTTTTTTTATAAAGAAGCCACAGCCAAAATAAGAGCTTAATTTAAAATTGTCCCCAATCGTACCTTTGTACTTTCAGCTATTCATATCCGGCAAATCGGTAAAGTCCGCACCGATTTGTCAATCTCCATAAAGCAAAACCGTACAAAAATGCCTAAGAAAATCCAAGTACTTGACTGACTGCATTAAAGCACCTTACTTCGCTCCCGATAATCGGTCAAGGTATAGACCAAGACCACATTCAACAACTTAATCAATTTGTTTTTACAATGAAAAAAGAACCAAACATTACAGAGCATCAAGCTCGTGAAATCGTGGAAAAAATGGGGCGCAGGGAACCCTACACCTCCAAGTCGATAGACGACTTCTACAGGAGTATCGGTCTGGAACCGGAGGAGCCGGAACAGCCCGGCAAGACCGTCACGGAAGAAGCAGAAATACCTATGACAGATGAACCTTCAGGAGTGGCGACCGAGGAAGCGGCAATGCCGCAGAAGCGCATCAGCAGCAAACAGCGCAGGCTGTCTTTGGAGGAGTACCGCACCACCTATCTGCAAGTTCCCAAGATTATTAACCGCAAGCCTGTGTTCGTCAGTGAGACGGTGCGTGACGAGCTGGACAGGGTTGTCCGCTACCTCGGAGGAAAGGGCATGAGCGCATCCGGACTGATTGAAAACCTTGTCCGCCTGCACCTCGATGCCTACCGGAATGACATCGAGCAGTGGCGCAAACTCTGACGGGATTACGGTGGAATCGGTTGAGCCGTTGGATGCACTCCATCGGTTCGACCGATACACAAAGTGAGTTATTACATTCGGAAATCAATCCGACAGGCGGAGGATTTTTGTGTCCTCAAAGACACAGCAAGATATATTTTCAGTTACCCGAATAATTCTAAGTAACTGAAAATGCCTTCACCGCCGTGGGCAGAATTATCCTCCGCAGTCGGATAATTTCGGGGTTCATTAATCAAAGATTAAGCAATGGACAAGCCATAAAATTAAAAGAATAAGAAGCATGATGAAGAGCAAGTACGGGAGAAATCCCAAGTTGAACCCGAAGACACACTGTGTGATGGTGCGCTTCGATGATGTAGAATGGAACAGGTTTCTGACGATGTATGAGGAATCGAACGTGTACGCGAAGGCAGTCTTTCTCAAGGCGCACTTCTTCGGTCAGAAGTTCAAGGTGCTGAAAGTGGACAAGACGATGCTGGACTACTATACCAAACTGTCGGACTTCCACGCCCAGTTCCGCTACATAGGCACGAACTACAATCAGGTTGTCAAGGAGCTACGCATCCACTTCTCGGAGAAGAAGGCGATGGCGTTGCTCTACAAGCTGGAGAAGTGTACCATTGACCTTGTGAAACTGAGCCGTGAGATTGTAGAGCTTTCAAGGGAGATGGAGAAATGTTACCAATCCAAATCCGACTGACATGGCATCGGTCAAGGTCAAGTTTCGCCCATCCACCATAGGCGGCAAGGAGGGCACAATCTACTATCAGGTGATTCATAACCGTGTGGTCAGGCAGATATATACCGACTATAAACTTTTCGCTTCGGAATGGCAGTCCCATTCCGAAGCGGTCATACTGTATCGTGTTCCGAATAAGCAAGAGCGGAACAACCATTTGCTTTCGATAAGCTCACGCATCAGATGGGATAAGGACAGGTTAAACAAGATTATACAGACCTTATCCCAATCCGGCACATTTGTGACGGATGATGTAGTCGTGCGCTTTCAGGACAACAGGCAGGAGCCATCGTTTAACAACTATATCCGCCAGCAGATTGCCAGATTGAAACGCTTGGGGAAGGTACGCACCTCGGAAACCTATACGGCAGCACTCCGAAGTTTCAGCGGTTTTATGGATGACAAAGAGGTCTTGTTTGACCAGATTAACGCTGACCTGATAGCGGAATATGAGGCTTATCTAAAAGGCAGAGGCAACTCGCCCAATACCATCTCGTTCTATATGCGTATCCTGAAAGCGGTTTATAACCGTGCCACTGAAGACGGATTGACCGAACAACGGCATCCGTTCAAGTCTGTCTATACGGGAGTGGAGAAAACTTTGAAGCGAGCCATATCGCTTGGCGACCTTAAATGCATCAAAGGGCTGGATTTGTCGTTGAAGCCAAACCTTGACTTTGCCCGTGATATGTTCCTATTCTGTTTCTACACAAGGGGTATGTCGTTCATTGATATGGCTTATCTGAGGAAGAAGGACTTGCAGAACGGCATTCTTTCCTACCGCAGACGCAAAACCGGGCAGCAGTTGTTCATCAAATGGGAAAGATGTATGCAGGAGATTGTTGACAAATATCCCGTAAACGAAACCGAATACCTTTTGCCAATCATCACAAAAAGAGGTGAAGATTATCGAAAACAATACGCCAACGAGCTTCATCGGGTGAACCATTTGCTGAAAAAAATCGGAAAACAGCTGGACTTGCCGATACCTTTGACGATGTATGTCGGGCGGCATTCGTGGGCAAGTATTGCGAAAAGCCGCAATGTGCCTATCTCTGTCATTAGCGAGGGAATGGGGCATGATTCGGAGAACACCACGCAAATCTATCTTGCTTCGCTGGATACCTCAGTAGTGGATAAAGCCAATAAAAAAATACTGGATTTGCTGTGAAGCCGTGAATGTTTTGCGAATCTGCCCAACGCTTGCCAAGAGACGGATATTATAATGCAAAATTACGCAAAATAATGATTCTTAAGTCATAAAACGCTGAAAATCTTACTTGTTGTCACGCTTTTTGTTTTGCGAGAAATACCAGATGTTTTGCGAAATCAGCTATAAAAAAGGAAAACACAACTCTATATCAACGATATAGGGTAACTCGTCCGTCTCTTGGCAAGAGATGGTAGTATAAATGGATATTTTAGACAATGATTAAACTTATAAAACATAACCCATATCGTACTTTAGGGGTGTTATCAAACACCCCTTTAAGGGAACGCATCGCCAACCAAAACAAGCTCAATGCTTTTGCTAAGATTGGTAAGTCGGTTATATTCCCTTATGATTTCGATGGAATTATAGAGGAAGTACCTCTAAGAACTCCAGAAAACATCGCAGCAGCTATCACAGCAATTAACCTTGACAGCTATCAACTGAAACACTCCTTGTTTTGGTTTATAAATGCGTCTCCAATAGATGGAGTAGCATTGAAATACTTACAGTCTAAAGATATTATCAAGGCTAAAGAGTTATTCCAAAAGAGAGAGTCATTCTCGTCTTTAATCAATCTCGGAGTACTTGCGTTTATTGAGGGTAATTTTGCAGAAGGTTATGCAAATATTTCAAAGGTGATTCATAACGAATCTTATAGAGTCGATTTGCTTGAAACACTTGGCCTGCAAAATATTACCTTGTCAGAAAATGAGATAGCGGAAATGTTCATTGCCGACTTACTCACGGAGATACCGGCTACAAAATTATTATCAGCTGTAAACAATTCTTCGGACAAAGCGATTATCAGCGAAAAAGCAGTTAATGAACCTATCGCAGAGATTAATGCTGCAATATCTGCCGCCAAGTCAATAAATTCCAAAGATGCCAATGCAAATCTCACCGCAGGAATGGTGTTGATGAATTCAACAAAAACAGCACTCAAACAAGTGAGAGATATTGTTGGTGTAACTAGTACGAAATATCAGATGGTAGCAGATAATCTTGCCAAACAAATACTCCAGTGTGGTATCAACTACTACAATAATGCCTCTGATGATGATGTAGAAAGCCCTCGAAAAGCAATGCCCCTTCAAGCATATGCCTTACAAATTGCAATAGGACAGCTCACCAAGGATAGATGTCAAGAGAACTATGATATTTTGAAAAAGGCAGTTGATGATATGCCTCCAGCAGAAGTTGCCATAGAAACCCGTAAAGTCAAAGAGGAACTTCGCCGTTTTTGCCAGCAACCTGATAAAATTTCACATTCAATAACGCTGCTTAATAACACCAAACCACTGCTTCAGACAATAAAGGCTAAAATTGGTACGGCCAATACGTTCTATATGTCGCTTTCTACTCAGGTTGTAGGAAATGCTTTATACAATCTCATCGAAGAGGTAAACACGGCACAAAATTATTTTAGCGCTGTAGTAAAGGTTATAAAAGAAAGTGGAATAGATCCAAAACTATTAAATTATTTAGATGATGAGCATTCACCAACGAAAATTATAGATAGTAAGGTAAAACCAGTTCTACGTGAAGCATGGAAAGCAACTACAATTATGGATGGATTTGACATGGAGACTGATTTCCGCACAAAGCGATATATTCCCAATAGAAGTTCACTCAAAGAAATGTGCGAAACTCTTCATATCTCCACGTCTTCTTCGAGTTACCAGTCTTCCTCTCGTGCATCCACAACCACCACGAGGACAACAACGCCGCCACGTACTACGCCCCCATCTTCTTCAACGTCATCATCTGATGATGAACTACCAGTAGGGTGCTGGGTGGTTATTATAATAGCAATCATAATATTTTTAGCAAACGTTTTAGGATGACAAAAATTACTACATTATTATTTGCGCTCACAATTCAAGTTGCCGTAAGTGCAAATGCTAACGATTCGCTTCGTCATTGCTATCAGCAATTGGACATTGCGAATTCAGGTATTCAAACTCTCAAAACGGAGAATCGTGAGCTTAAAGCTAAAATCAGGACTTTGAATAAAACAATTGATACTCAAAAGACTGAAACAGACTCTCTCAAAGGTGAACTGACCGCAGCAAAAAATGACATCACAGCTCTTGCTGATAGTCTTAATGTCAACATCTCAAACACTCGTTCTGAACTTCAAGCAAGTTCAAACACTCTCAATCAAACGATTCGCGAAAAATCACAAACTGGTCTATGGATTATCATTGTGATTGCACTGATTTTCATTATACTGGCATTCATATTTGGAAAAGCAATAGCGAAACGTAAAAACGAGGTGGAAAATCTATCTGCCAAGGCCGACAAACTCAACGAGGAAATAGTCTACAGACTGTCTACTGAAATGAATGACATACAAGTTATTTCTAAACAAATTGGGGCACTTGTATCTGCACCGGGAGTTAATACCGAAAGTGAACAGAAGTTGATTACCACTCTTGCTGACCGTATCACTTTTATGGAGATGACACTATACAAAATGGATAACTCTGTAAGAGGTCATAAACAGCTTTCCAAGTCAATCAAGCAAATGAAAGACAATCTGCTTGTCAATGGATATGAGCTTGTAGATATGCTTGGTAAAGACTATCATGAGGGTATGAAGGTTACAGCAAATTTTGTTGAAGATGAGGAACTACCAGAAGGCAAGCAAATAATCACGGGCATCATCAAGCCTCAAATCAATTACAAAGGCAAGATGATTCAATCAGCTCAAATCACAGTAAGTCAAAACATTTAAAAATATATTCAACATGGCTCAAGCTAAAATGAAATTCGGGATTGACCTTGGTACAACCAATTCCGCAATTTGTAAAATGGAGAGTGGCGAGCCTGTCATTAAAAAGACAGACACGTTGAAAGACACTTTGCCATCGTGCGTATCTTTTACCAAAAAGAAAATTGCAAAAGTAGGAGATAGTGCCTATAACGACCTCCGCCAAGACAAATCACGTGCCACGAAAAAATGGTCTAATGACCGCGAAAACGTATTCATTGAGTTTAAACGAAATATGGGTACGGACAAATCGTATGAGAGTTCTAATATGGGAGAAACTTTTTCTCCGGAGCAACTTTCTGCCGAAGTTTTGAAGGCTCTCAAATCGTTTATCGGTGATGAAAATATTACATCCGCTGTTATCACAATCCCTGCCAAATTTAAAGCAGACCAAATCGCAGCTACTAAACGTGCTGCTCAAAAGGCTGGTATTGAACATTGCGAACTTCTCCAAGAGCCGATTGCCGCATCTATGGCGTATGGTCTGAGCGCATCCAACAAAAATGGTCAATGGCTTGTGTTCGATTTTGGAGGCGGCACATTTGATGTTGCACTTATCAAGGTAGAGGATGGCATCATGCAAGTTAAGGACACCGAAGGAGACAATTACCTCGGCGGCAAAAACCTTGACTATGCAATCGTTGATAGCATTATCATTCCTTACCTAAAAGAGAATTACTCTATCACAAACATTATGGAGAATGAAACCACAAGAAACATTCTTCGTGATGCCATGAAGTTCTATGCTGAACAAGCGAAAAATCAACTGTCATTCAAACCACAAGCTGACATAACCTCTCAACTTGATGAGTTTGGCGAAGATGATGAGGGGGAGGAAATAGAACTCGACATGGTTATCACTCAAGAGCAGCTTGCATCTGTACTCACACTCGTGTTTCAAAAGGCAATCGACATTACCAAGCAGCTTCTTAAACGTAATGGTTTGTCCGGAAGCGACCTTGACAAACTGATTCTTGTAGGTGGACCAACTTATTCTCCAGTTCTTCGTGAGATGCTACGCAAACAAGTCACGCCCGATGTTGATACCGACATTGACCCCATGACAGCTGTTGCAAAAGGGGCGGCACTGTTTGCTTCCGGTATAGATAGTGATGTCAAAGAAGAGTTAGCCATCGGTACTGTTGCACTCACACTTTCTTATGAAGCAAATTCGGTTCAACCAATCGAATTTGTAACCGTACAACTATCAAAAGAGGAATGTTCCGGTTATATTCCATCCAAACTGTTTGTAGAACTTGTACGTAGCGACAACGGTTGGTCAAGCGGAAAAGTCGAAATCAATGAGATAGGTGATGTCATAGAGTGTCAACTCATGGAAGGCAAAAATAATGCGTTTGCTGTCAACGCTTATGACGAAAAAGGGACAACTATCCCTTGCTTTCCTAAAGAGATAAATATCATGCAGGGTATTGTTGTCGGCAATGCTGTTTTGCCTTACAATATCTCAATTGAGGCTCACGATAGTGGTCTCGAAAAGAATGTGGTAAAGTCGGTAAAAGGTCTTGAAAAGAACCAGCAGCTTCCAGCTGTCGGTACACTCAATGGACTTAAGACTCGTAATCAATTGCGTCCCGGCATGACTGAGGACACTTTGGTGATACCCATCTATCAAAGTGAACACAACGCAGACGGCACATCTGCGATTCATAACGACCATGTCTTTGATGTAGTCATAACAGGCGATGAGATTGGACAAATAATCCCTGTTGGAAGTGATGTTGACATCACTATCAAGGTGAATCGTTCGCAAATGTTGAAACTAGAAGCATTCTTTTCCTTCAGTGGAGATACCGTGGAAAAAGATGTAAAAATCGAAGCTCGCTCGGTTATTACATCTCATGAACTGGAAAGGCTCAAAGACTCTGCGAACTTAAAACTCCATGCCCTTAAATCTTCTTCTGCAATTAAGGATTCTGAGACAGCAGAAGCAGAAAAACTCATCAATGAGGTTAACGACCGTTTCGACGGTGAAAAAAGCTCCGAAGATGGTAGGATGCATCTTCAGGCTGACATTCGCCGTGCTTTCCTGAAAATGGAAGAAGTCGAGCAAGGGCATGAATGGGATTCCATTGAAGCTGAAATCAGGGAAGAATTCGACCGCCTTGAAAAAGGGAATAATGAGCTTGGCAACAAATATGACCAACAGGTAGCCGCTGTTCGTTCACAGGTCGATTCCGTTATCCGTTCAAAGGATGTTCGTCAAGGACGAATAGTTCTTGATGATATTAACAGCTTGTTTGTTGCAGTGACACTCATCTATCAGTTAATGGGTTTCATTGACTTCCACCTTCGTAACTTTAATACCATACAATGGAAAGATGCGACCAGAGCACGTCAACTTCTGCAACAAGGTAAGGAAATTGCTAATACCAATCCGTCCGAAAGTTCACTTCATCCCATCGTACGTTCGGTCATAGATTTGATGATTGAACCACCAACAAGTGGTCCCGGCGTTAGCTTCTAAAGTGTATGGAAAAGATATGGAAAACGGAGCAACTTGAGAAAATAGCTGCTAATACATCAATATTTAAGCACATTCCCGCAGAAATCGGGAATGTGCTATACTGCGATACCAATCAGCCTGAAACCGTAAAGTTAAGTGACAAGGAATCTAAAAAAAGAAAGGTTATTGCTATTTCAATTTGTAGCATAATTTTATTATTGTATTGGTCTTTTTTTTATGAGCACTATATATGGGGAGCTATAATTACAGTGATAGCTCTGTTGGTTACTATTGGAGTTTGTGATACCACTTTTTCGGGTACAGATTACTTTGTAGGTAATAAAGGATTTGCTACCGTATCGTTTGTAGATTCAAGAGACAACATTACATCTTCCAATGTTTATCTTTTCAAGGACATGGAGTATCTCTTTACTGGCGAAACCATCGTAAAAACGAATTATACCTATAGTAATACTCAATATTACTTTTCAATATTCGGTAAAGAAGATAAGGAGACCCATCAATTCAACAGAATATTTTTTGCCGAGGGTTCTTATGATGATAAACATCCAAAAGACCCAATGAATCCTAATGGTGCAAATGAAGAATACAGTATGATGAAAATGGTAGAAAAGGTATGGACAACCCACTTCGTACTTGAACATTCCCAAGATGGGAAGGTCAAATTCGGTATTCTCAATGAAGAAACTTTATACTCTGATGCGTTATCTATTTCTCGTAATGAAGTAGATGTGTATGGGACAATATATAATCCTTCAAATACCAAAAATATCTATACATCTAATGGAAACTTGGTCATTGAACACATTAATCATTCGAAGAAATTTTTCGGCTTTATTGAAAAAGGAAATATTAGCAGTATTCCGTTGTCCTCATTAGGGAATCGTCAGGCATTTTTGATTTTTTTTGACAGGCTTTATAGAGGATAGTATGTTTACACTTGCGAAGAGACAACAATTAGGTAACTACATAATCACCTTTCAAGTCAAAGAAGGTGATTATGCAGAAACCTATCGCGTGAAAGACGCTGATGGGAAAAATCGCTTTCTCAAACTCATCAACTGCGCCAAACTACATCGTACTCAATTTGATGCAAACGGTAATATATTGGAGGTGCAGATTGCAAAGACACTTAATCATCCTAATGTCGTCAAATACCACGATAACGGTGAGGTCGTTTTAGATGGTCGCAAATTTGCTTATATCGTATTCGATTATATCAGTGGTGAAACGGCTTCACAGTACATTGCTCGTGAAGGGAGTCTTAGTGTATATGATGCAAAGACTATCGTATTAGGCATCCTTAATGGCATTAAATTCCTTCATACGCAACAAGAGCCGATTATGCACAACGATTTGACTATCCAAAACATCATGCTGGATATGTCGAAAGGTACTAACGTACCTCGCATTATTGACTTCGGCTATGCTCGTTACCTATCACAAGGTTCTTCTTCCTTTAATAAAAACGGGTTATCTCCTTTTTATTTGGCACCCGAAGCATTGAATGGTGTGTTTTCGGTAAAGTCAGACATCTTCTCAAGCGGTGCGATACTTTATAATCTTATATTTGGTATACCACCATATTTTGTTGACTTGTCAGATTGCAAGAATGATGCTACTGCTCAACGCGAAAAGATTGATGCTCAAAGAGAATTGCCGCTTCATATTCCCGATAACGATAAATTTGAGCTTGATGAACAAATTATGAATATAATGCGGAAAGCCCTTGCATCTGACATTGAGGAGAGATTTGAATCGGCAGATGAGTTTATTCGGGCTTTGAATGGCGATATAAAAATCGCTCGTATTGACAATCAAAAGAAAGCCAAAAGTGGGAAGACTCCTACAAAGAAAGTTTCGTATTCAGTGCCAAAAGGGAAAGGCTTTTCCGCCATTGCTGGGATGGAAGAACTGAAAGAGCAAATGCGCGTAGAAGTGATAGACGCTCTTAATTCGCCAGAGGAGTATGCGAAATATGGCTTGACAATTCCTAATGGGATGCTTTTATACGGTCCTCCCGGATGTGGTAAAACCTTTTTTGCAAAGCATTTTGCTGAAGAAGTCGGTTTTAATTTCATGCTAATCAAGCCAAGTTCTCTCAAAAGCCGCTTCGTAAATGCGACTCAGGAGAATATTGCTCAGATGTTCAAAGATGCTGAAGAAAATGCACCTACCATCATTTTCATTGATGAAATGAATGAATTGGTACCTAACTGTGACAGCGATGTACACGAGATGGCGCGTAGTGCTGTCAATGAAATGCTTGCTCAAATGGATAGAACAGGAGAACGTGGTGTATTTATTATTGGGGCAACTAATTATCCAGATATGATCGACCCTGCGATACTTAGGGCTGGTCGTCTTGATAAAAAATATTATATTGGCACTCCTGATTTCAAGGCTCGTTCCTTAATGTTTGAACTTTACCTGAAATCAAGACCGTATGATTTCGGTTTAGATTATGAAAAGCTTGCCCAACTGACAGAAAATTATGTTTCTGCAGACTTGGAAATGATAGTCAATGACGCTTCACGAATAGCTCTGCGACAAAAATCAAGAATTACAATGGTTATTCTTGAAGATGTTATTAGTAAAACCAAACCGTCATTGACAAAATCCGAACTTGACAAATATTTAAGGATAAAAGCGGCAATGGCTGGTGAACAAATACAACAATCACGCCGAAGAATCGGTTTCTAAATAAAAATGCTACGAATATGAAAACAAATGAATTATATCTCAAAACATTGTTCTGTTGCTGTGCTTGTGATGGAGAAATCGCACAAGAAGAAGTGGATATGATTAAAGAATTAACCGAAAATAGTACTCTTTTTCAGGAGATTCAAGTAGAATACTCAATTAATGAGTATGTCAATCAGATTAATAGTCAAGGAAAAGCCTTTTTGAAAGATTACCTTAGTGAACTTTCAAATACAGTTCTTTCCGATGATGAACAAATCACACTAATTGACCTTGCCATAAAAATGATAGAAGCAGATAAGCAAGTCCTTTATTCAGAGGTTAAATTTTTCAAGAAAATCCGAAGCCGAATAACTGTAAGCGATGAACAGATTCTATTAAAATTATCTGGCATAGAAGATTATTTACAACCTGACATTTGCGCTGAAAATAAAGATTTCGAAGATGTTGGAGGATTTAAACAAATATCTTTCTAATAATATGGGTGAATGTAAACCATTGATTCAAGTTCAGACTTGCGCAACAAAAAGAGTTGATAGGGAAATTCATCATTCCGTGGTAGGGAGATGTAGAGGGCGGAACTGAAATCACGCAGATATTACAGCCCATACCTCTATTCTCGAAAATCAAGTAAAATAACTGGGGCAAGAAGAAACAGACTGTCATTGCAAAACTGAAAGCATTCTTCGATAGGTTCTTTGATATTTCGAGAGGAACATTCAATGTTGTGAACTGAATATTCCGTCTAATGCTGCATTGTTCAAAATCATAAACGGGTAAAAAATAGAAAGATACATGTGGAATTTTCTGTCTTTTTTGTAACTTTGCAAAAAAGACAAATTATGAATACCTCATTTTGGGAGTCAAATTTATTTCAAACGCTCGTGCTGATTGTTACCATTGGGGCAACAATCGGCATCGCATTATGGCAGTTTTATGCCCATAAGCGAAAGGAATTGAGAAACGCAGTGTCAATCTTGTTGCTTCAGATAAATGACATTGAGAAAAACATTGAGTATATATTATCTGAAGGGCTTATAAACGGCTGCATCCAAGAAGTACCGATTCATTACTCTACTATAATTTTTGAAGAAAATCAGTGGAATAAATACGCTCACAGTGTTGTCGGGCACATATCTCAGGAGGCATTTGAAAAAATTGATACCTTTTTTAAGGTTGCCCAAAGAATACGTGAACAACAGATTTATATCAAACAAAAAATACAATTGTCAACAGAAAATAAAGCCTATTATTACTATAGTGCTGTGTATAACCAGATAGTTATTACAGGTCAACCGCTACAAAACATTCAATCAATTGTCGACAGGTTCAATGAGTCGATAGTGCCATCGTATATTCAGAAAGAATTGGCTTTGGGATTGGAGAAGACCTTGAAGCAATATCATAAATTGTCAGATGGTATCGCTTATACGGAATTAGTCAAACTAAAGCAGTGATATATTGAAAATATTTGCTAACTTTGTAATTAGGAAAAGCGTTCTTTTGAATTACTGCAAAACGAGGTGAAATACAGAATTTTGCTGGTTTCTAAATCGTTACCTATTAAGCTGCGAAAAATTGCAAGTGCTTGAATTTTAACAAGAAAGAAAATTCGCCATGTCTTGCACAATGCCACGTTATATGTTTTTCAATCCCTGCTCGGGCTGTCCAATGCCTCAACGCTTTCAAGCACATATTGTGTGAGGGCAAAGGAAATATAACCTCATCGCGGTTGCCCTCGCCTATCAATTTCAACAACCCATCATTGAGTGGTATTACAACGCTGCTCGCGCTGCTGTGTCCTTTGGTCTTGGCTTGTTCAAATTTCAACAGGCGGTTGGCATAGTCCACGTTTGCAAATGTGAGGTCTTTAACATCACACCACCTCAACCCACAATAGAGGCAAAAGATAAAAGCGCGTCTAATATTGACGCTCTCACCGTGATAGTGGGTACTTATTAGGCACTTAATCTCATCCATACTCAACACGTCTTTTTTGAGTGAGCCGTTATCAATCTTAATCACCACACCATTACAGGGGTTTTTCCTCATCACATCTTTTTCAACAGCTGCTTTAATGATTTTCTTAAAACGTGCATAGAGGGTGTGTGCGCCCTCGCCTACAAAGCGGTGTTGCAGATACTCGGTAAAAGCCACAATCATATCTTTGCTAATCTGCTCGGGCTTTACTCTCTTGGAAAATTTGCTATACTCGGGTGTGGCGTTAAGGAAATCAATAAAGCAATCGTGAGCGCGTTTAATGTGGCGTTTATCACCCTTTGTGTATGCCTCATAATATGCCCACATCCAATCAAGGAAATTTATATCTTTATCCTTTTTCAGTCGGTAGCCCTCAACATCATTCAAAAGCTGTTGCCCTCGCTCAAATCTTATCTTTTTAGCGAGTTCCAATGTTTCTTTGTTCTGCTGTCGCTCTATCGGGGTTCTCGGGGCTTGCCATAGGTAGAGGCTCAAATACTCGCGCTTGTTGTTGACGCGCTTATATTCTTTGCCTGTCTTACTGCTCACCGCCATATCATAGCCCAAATAAAAATCCAAAAACAGGCTCTCGCGGCCATCGCTCAACACCTTTGCCCCCAACTTTGGGTTGTCGGTGCTGTCGGTGCTGATTATATAAGTGTTGTCGGCTCGGTAATTCTTTTTGAGTGCCATTTTCTTTTGCTCTTTGTTTCCTTTGCTTGCAAAGATAGCAATTATTTTTTTACTCGGGTATAAACAGGGTATAAACTTTTAGCAAAATAAGGGCTTATTTTTGTAGTCAAGAGAAAATAATAAAACGATAACACGCTGATTTATTGGGTTATTAATTTCTCTTGTTTTCCTTTGAAAACTCGGGTTTGTGCCTGTTCTGGGCACCCTAAGAAATCGCAAGTGATTAAAATTCAATCACTTGCGATTCTCAGTTTCAACCGGATCAGCTGCAAAAGCCGGTTGAATTGTTAAAAATTTCAGGCGGTTTTGATGCACTCTATCGGGATGCCACTTGTCCATCGGGGTATGTTCCTTTTCAGGATAGCCAACAGGTATAAGATTGAATGGTATAAGATTGTCCGGGAGATTAAGGATGGTTTTGACTGGAGCTATCCGTTCCTCGTGGGGATAGATGCAGGCCCACACTCCGCCAAGACCGATGGCATGGGCTGCAAGAAGAATATTTTCCGATGCCGCAGAAAGATCTTGCTCCCATAGCACATTGTCCATTCCGTCAAGGAATCTATCCTTGTTGCCGCATACAACAATGGCAACCGGAGCTTGCGCCGTCATTTTAGCGTATGGCAAGGCTTCGGCAAGCTTAGTCAACAGTTCCGGGTCATCTACCACTATAAACTCCCACGGCTGTTTGTTCACGCCGGTCGGTGCGCTCATTGCGGCATGTAATATTGCCGAGACTTGCTCGGAAGATACAGGCTTATCCAGATATCTCCTTACACTCACACGTCTTATGACATTCATATAGGCATCATTACCCTCATATTCCTTGGGGATTGTGTTCATTATTTCCATCACTTCTTATTTTGTTTTAACTACGTTCTTTCTTCTTGAAAAACATATACTTTCGTCGTTCTACTACTTGTCGAGAGTCGGAGCCGTTATTCCAAAGACATTCATCACAGGGCCTACCCTTTTTCGAGGACATCGGCATCTGGCTCGCTAAGAAGATTATTCATATTCCGAATGCAGTGAATATCTTCACGCAAGAAGGTTCTAAATGTTAGGGTGCAATAAGTTTAAATCAGTTTATGGTAAAAACATTTTTCTAACATAAAAAGTTGACGGACGCTCATATACTTCGCTGTCAATTCATAAAGTTCCGGTCCTTGAGAGCGGATAAAGGGAGGTTATTGCTTTATCTATACCCATCTATCTTGAGGAGGGGGAATAGGGATTGGGAGTGTCGGGGCGAAAAAGGTGGATTATTTATCGAGGTTCTTTCCGAAGACATTGCGGAGAGTGTAGCCGATGTCGTTCATCATGGACATTATGGGCGTGAGCAGCGGCCGTATTGGGGTGTCGGCTCGGGGCGTAAATATTCTCAGGCTCGATGGCTTACATTCGATTGAAAGGGAGGTCCCCATCTCCATCGGTTCGCCATCGACATGTACGGCACCGGAATTCTTGCGTTCAATAGAGAGCGAACGGGCACGGAAAGTGTGAATCAGCATATTATGGTCGATGGATCCTGACATCAGGTCAAGGCCGACCAATGCCGTTGAAAGCAGGTTGCCATAATGTATTATGGTAACATCAAGCAGTCCGTCTGTTATCGATGCCTGAGGCGCAATGTAGGCGTTGTTGCCATACTGAGACGCGTTGCAGACAGCCACAACGAAGGCCCGGTCCGTTATCACGCGGCCGTTAGCGGTGATGACGTATTCATCAGGCTTATAACTGATATACTCACGGAAAGTGTTGGATATATATGTCAGTTTCCCGCGATGCTTGGACTCGGCGAATTTATGACTGACGGTCGCGTCAAACCCCATTCCGAACGTACAGAAAAAATTCAGTCCGTTGACAACTCCGTGGTCACAAAGTTCCGTTCTTCCTTCGGCTATTATTTCAAGTGCGGCGCGGATATCAACCGGGATTCCGAGATGGCGAGCAAGTCCGTTGCCCGACCCGCAGGGAATAATTCCGAATGCCGTTCCCGTGTCACACAGCGCATTGGCCGTTTCATTCACCGTCCCGTCGCCGCCGGCGGCTATGACCATGTCGAATCCTTCGTCAACTCCTTCACGCGCCAGACGTGTGGCATCGCCCGCACATGTCGTGCGCCTGGGCGTCACCTCTATTCCATGCCGCCCCAGATGTGAGACAACTTTCTCCTCAAGTCCTTCCTTGCGTGAAGTCCCGGAGATCGGATTGACAATAAGAAGAGCACGCCTTTCCGCCATAGATTCTTTTTTGAATTATATATTTCATGCAAAATTAAAAAAAAGGATGAATTTAACATTGTTATAAATGTTAAATAGGAAATAACAGTGCAATTTAAGTTATGACTGGTGGGACGAATTGGGATTTCGGAGAAGGACGGGTCGGACTGAGTCAGACGGAGTCGGACGGAGTCAGGATTGCGCTTTTACGCCGCTAAGCGATAGAGGATTAGACCGATTAGCCGAATTAGGCGGATCGGAGCGCGGTAGGACGGGTCAGACAGTGTCGGACCGGTCGGACCGAAATAGCGGGGGGCCGAAATGTCAATGTTCTCTTTGCCATGATTGCATCCGAAATAAAGTTAGTCAAATGGGACTAATTGGACTAATTGGGAAGCCGGATGGAGGGGCGGTCATGGCGCCGCTTAGAAGAGCGGGACTGACGGGCAGTCTTCTGGTTCAGGGAGATAGATCTGATTTAAGATTGAGAGGTCGGGAGGGATGCCGAGAAGGACTTCCCTTTCGATCAGCTCCTCTTCAGGAGGCGGATCGGGCGGCTGGGCGAGGTCGAGATTGGGCCACGGGCGCGAGGGGCGACGGATCTCGTTGGTGAAGACGTTGACGCGGGTCTTGGGACGGTAGGTTCCGTGGACTACCAGCAGCGACTCTTCGCTCATTGACAGACACGGAATAACAGAGCGCCAGACGCGGGTCAGATGACGTCCGCGACGCGGGTAAGCGTCGCCGTCGAGAATAAGGGCCATGGGAAAGTTGAGACCCCGGCAGTATTCGGGTGAACGGGCTGTGGATAAGATCGGCTGCCACTTGGGGTCGGGCAACGCTTTGCGCGACCGACGGGGCAGAAGCCTGTTCAACTGTTTGCGGTTCTTGCCGACGATGCAGAAAGGAGCGCCGGGACGCACGACCGTTGCGAGCCAGCGGAGATAGTTGACCAGAGCCTGCTTGAGGGCTTCCTTTTCGGCGTCGGCATCGCAGAGATAGAGGCGCTGCGGCTTGCGCTGGGCGCGCTGACGCTCAAGGAGGGAGATGGCGCGCCGGGCGTCGCGGTGAAGCGGGTAGCCGAGCCAACGCTCGAACTGAGCGGCCCAGTTGCGCTGCCCGACGGAGCGGGGACGGCATTTTATTTTCTTCGCGGTCAACATGCCGCAAAGTTAGGGAGGAATCAGAGGGAGAGAGTGCCTGTTTCTATTTTTGAGGGAGAGGGGATTTCGGACAGGTCAGACAGAGGCGGACGGGTCGGACACTTGTGGGTCGGACAGAGTCGGACGGGGTGCGGGAAAATCAAATAATTGTATTAAAAATAAAAGTTAATTCATCTTTCTTTTTTTGCTGCATTCGGGGCAGATGCCTTTTATCATAAAATTCACAGAATGAGTTTCATAGCCGTCAGGCAAACTGATGGATGGCGTGGGAATATCTTCAAGGCAAAATACCTTATTGCATTTTTCGCAATAGAAGTGGGCGTGGGAATCATCGTTTGAGCCGTGGTTCTCACTGCGACACGCCTCATATTTCGAAATTCCGCGGCCGTCTTCCATTATATGGATGGCGTCAAGCCGGAGAAGTTTCGTCAGGACCCGCAGTATGCTTGAACGTTCAAGCGTCTCCAATTCTTTTTCAAGTTCGATCAGACTCATGGGTTCATGTGACGCAAGCAGAGCTTTCATCACGAGAATACGGTTGGAAGTGGGTTTCACTCCGGCCTTTTCCAGATAATAAAGAGGATCGCGGTTCATAACGGATGCAAATATACGCAAAAATACCCTCATCCCGAGCCTCCGGATGTGAAAATGACACCGGGTTGCGAGAAATACTTCGTAAATTTGTATCGTAAAAATCAAAACGTCATGGAACTATTCAATTCATTGCTTTTTATGCTCAACGAAATGTCACCTTACATATTGTTGGGCTTTCTCATAGCCGGAATAATGCATGCTTTCATCTCAAGAAAGACTTTTGCCCGGCATCTTTCCGGAACCGGCTGGAAGGCCGTGGTGAAATCGGCTCTGATCGGAGTGCCGCTCCCACTCTGTTCGTGCGGAGTTTTGCCGACAGCAATCGGAATGAGACGGAGCGGTGCCTCCAAGGCAGCTTCTACTTCGTTTCTTATCGCGACGCCTCAGACCGGAGTTGACAGCATCGCGGCCACATGGTCGCTACTTGGTCCGGCGTTTGCTGTCATACGCCCGGTGGCCGCTCTGGTAACGGCTGTGGCAGGCGGCGTTGCCGTCGGAAAGAATGAAGAGTCATCGTCGGCAGAGCCGGTCAGCTGTGCCGTAACGGAAGAGGATGCTCCTCAAGGATTCATTGAAAAATGCAAGTCGGCTTTAAAATACGGTTTCATCGACCTTGTAGGAAGTATCGGTTCATGGCTTGTCGCCGGACTTATAGTTGCTGCATTGATCACGGTGTATGTTCCTGCCGATTTCTTCTCGGTTCTCGGCAGCAAGCCGATACTGTCGATGATCGCGGTGCTTGTGATCGCCATTCCGATGTATGTGTGTGCGACTGGCTCAATTCCAATCGCGATGTCGCTTGTCATGAAAGGTCTTTCGCCCGGCACCGCCCTGGTGCTCCTCATGGCGGGACCTGCAGCTAATTTCGCATCGTTCACCCTGATCTCCCGTGAGATGGGGCGTAAATCGGCAATTATATATCTGCTCTCCATAATAGCGGGTGCGATGGCTTTCGGCCTGATGATCGACTATCTGTTGCCGGCGCGCTGGTTTTCGCTGGAGGCCATGCACGCGGCCTGTCACGGCGCAGGCGGATTCGGGGTGTTCCCGACGATCTGTTCGGTCATTCTTGTGGCTCTTCTAATGATCACATTTGTAAAACGATATGTCAAACCCAATAAACTAACAGGAAAAATGACTAAGGAATATATTGTAAAAGGTATGAACTGCCCTCATTGTCAGGCAGCAGTGACCAAGGCGATCAAAGGCGTGGCCGGAGTTGAAGAGGTTGAGGTGGATCTGTCAACCGGCCGGGCTGCAGTGGAAGGCAACCATGAAGCGGAAGAACTGATCCAGGCTGTCCGCAATGCCGGTTTTGATGTGGAATAATCAGATGTCGCGCGGTTGCGGGTCCGGCGGAGGTGTCACACCGGGTGGCAACTCCGTCGGAAGCGGCCGTCGCAGAATGACATACTGTTCGTAGTAGGAAATGATAAGGGTGGTCAGCGGAAGCGCCACGAGCATCCCTATCAGACCGAGCAGAGAACCCCACACCGAGAGAGACAGCAGGATAAGCGCCGGATTCAGGCCCATTACCTTGCCCATGATCTTGGGCGTCAATATGTAGTCGCAGGTCGATTGGCTGACGACATAGACGAGAAGACATTCGCTGAAAACAGTCCAGAAATGGGCTTCACCCCCCATGGAATAGATTATGCAGACTATCGTGACGGGGATAAGCGTGATATATTGGAAATAGGGGATGAGATAAAGGATGCCGACAGTCACTCCGAGAATTATAGAGAGAGGAATGCCCACTATCGAGAATCCGATTGAGTAAAAGACGGCGGCGCAAAGAGCAAGGAAGGCCTGTCCGCGGAAGTAATGGTCCATGGACTGTTTCATGTCGTGAAACACGCGATAGACTATGGGACGCGATTTCGGCGGAACCATCATTCGAAATCCTGTGAAAAGATAAGGATAGTCTATCATTATGAAAATCACATAAATGAATGTCAACAGCCACTCCAGGCAGTGCAGGAGGAAACTGACCGATTCACCCACTAATGACGTGCCTTTGTCAAGGAGCGCTTCTATGTGGGTCATATCGAAATAACTTTCCAGACGTTCAGGATTTATGAAACGCCTCAGGAATGTATGGACCTCTCCGGGAATCAGCGGAAGTTCGACATTGGAACTGTAGTACTTTTTCACGAGATCCATCATCTGGCTTATCTCGTCAATCACCGACGGAATGCAGAAATATCCTATCACTCCGATGAAAAACGATACTTCAAAAAGAGTGACGAATGTAGCTATGACACGTCCTTTGAGATGGAGCAGTTTCTGATTGAACTCCAGCGCAGGCTCAAGAAGATAGGCTATGAGACAGGCCACAAGAAACGGCAACAGTACATTTCGGAGGTCATTTATCAGCCAGATAGCCCCAGCCGTGAGAGCGAGCGCTATTATCCAGCGGAATATGCGGTCGAGGGTGAACGGTTTGCGTGTCTGTCCTGTCATGATGAATGGAAAATGAACGGTTAAACTTCCTATATAATGCCATACAGGGAGTTATTGTTCATTTTCTCTTCTTGAGCGGGGGAAGGATAATCGCTATCATGACAGTCACGGCAAGCATCCAGGGATAATAGAGATATTGCCATGGGGCCGCGGGGGAGATTCCGGCGAGTCCTGTAGCGAGCAATGTCTGTGCTCCGTAAGGGATGAGGCATTGAACAATGCAGGAACAGGTGTCGAGAACGGAGGCCGTCCGACGAGGCGCGATGGAATATTTCTCGGAAATTTTACGGGCAATGGATCCTACGGAAATGATGGCCACGGTGTTGTTGGCCGTACATACGTTGACGAGGCTGACAAGGGTTGCTATGCAGAATTGTGCGCCCCGCTTTCCGTGGATATGCCTGGTCAGACTCTGCAGTATGAAATCTATTCCTCCCATCGCTTTTATCAGGCCGAGCATTCCCGCGGCCAGAAGGGTGATTACGATCAGTTCGCCCATTGATCCGATTCCTTCACCCATGAGTCTGCAGCAATCCATTACGCCCGTGTCGGTTCTCAATACCGCCAGAATTATGGCTGCCAGAATTCCTCCCGACAGGACTATCAGCACGTTTATTCCTGCCAAAGCCGTCACGATGATTATGATATAAGGCAGAATCAATAATGGATCGGAAGCTTTCTCCGGAACCGAAAGATCGATATCGCTCCCTATTATGAAATAGATCAGCAGAGTGATCAGGGCTGCAGGACAGACAATCCTGAAATTGGCTTTGAATTTGTCGGCCATAGAGCAGCCTTGGGTTCTGGTCGCAGCTATCGTGGTATCGGAAATGAACGAGAGATTGTCGCCAAAGAAAGCCCCGCCCAGTGCAGTCGCTACAAAAAGAGGCACAGATCCACCTCCCGCTTCGGCTATTTCAACAATGAGAGGGACGATGGCCACGACCGTTCCGACGGATGTGCCGATTGCCAGCGAAATGAAACAGGAAGCGAGAAAGATCGCCGGCAGAAGAAGATGGACGGGAAATACCTCCAGAGTCAGCTGCACCGTAGCGTCAATGGCTCCTATTCCTTTCGCCAGTGCCGCGAAAGCTCCGGCCATTATGAAGATCCATATCATGTAAAGGATATTGGAATGTCCGGCGGCAGTAGAAAAGCGCTCGATCCGTTCATTGAGGCGCGGTCCCGAATATATGGCTACAGCCCATGCCGAGGCTACAAGCAAGGCTACGGTTATGGGCATCACATAGAAATCACCTATCAGAATGGAGACTGCGACATAGAGCAGCAGGAAAACGGCTGCCGGCGACAATGCCAGCAGCCCTTTTGAAGCGGTTATGTGTTTAGATTCGTCTATGGGAAATGTTCTCATTCAAAAGGAGAATAGAATGTCGTGAATGCACGTATGATGTAGTCCACGTCAGCGGCCGCCCCGGTTTCACGCACCGAGTGCATTGCCCATATCGCGGCGCCCATATCCACTCCGCGCAGATCGATCTGAGATGTCAGGATGTTTCCGAGTGTTGAACCGCCTGCCACATCGCTGTGGTTTACAAAATACTGTACGGGGACGCCGGCGCGTTCGCAGACCGAGCGGAACACTGCGGCGGAATCTGCGTCGGTCATATATTTGCAGTTGGCATTGATCTTTATAACCGGACCGCCTCCGAGCGCAGGATGATTTGTCGGGTCCTGTTTTTCCGGATAGTTCGGATGAAGCGCATGGCCGTTGTCGGCAGAAATCATGAATGACCGGGCTATAGCCTGCTGATAATCCTGTTCGTTTCCACCGAGACATTCGTTTATGCGGCGCAGAGTGTTCATGAGCAGGGGAGACGCCGCACCCTGTTTTGTGCCGGAACCGGTTTCCTCATTGTCGAAGATTGCCATTATGCGGTTCATCTTGGCATCGGCGGGTGCTGAAAGTATTGCAGTCAGCGCCGCATGTGCCATTGACAGGTCATCCAGGCGTCCGGACGTGATGAATTCGTTGTTGAGGCCTACGAGGCACGCCGGAGTGGTGTCATACAGCGAGAGGTCGAAATCGAGGATATCGGACGTAAGTACACCCAGTTCCGTCGCCAGAAGATTGAGAAGCAGATTGTCACGCTGCAGCTGTCCGTTGACAATCGCGATGACCGGAAGCATGTCTTTCTGTTTTGACAACGGATTGCCTTCGTTGACGCCTCGGTTGAAATGAATCGCCAGGTGGGGAATAGTGAGCAGGGGACGCCGGAAACGCACAAGCCGGGTTTCAGGTCGGAGTATGTTTTTTGAACGGAGCATCACTCGTCCGGCCAGTGACAGCGGGCGGTCAAACCAAGTATAAAGAATAGGTCCTCCATATACTTCGGTGTTGAGCTTGACGATAGAATTCTCGCAGTTTATCTCGCCGTGGGGCTTGATTCTGAATCCGGGGGAATCGCTGTGTGCGCTGATGATTTTATAACCGGCATCAGGAGCTTCGGCAGAAAGCTCGAATGCGATTACGGCGGAGTGGTTCTTGACAATATAGTATCGTCCTCCGTGGGTCAGATCCCATTTCTCGGCAGCGTCCAGACGTGTATATCCGGCTTCGTCAAGCCGATGGGTGATTTCCTCCGCCGCGAAAAAATTGACCGGAGAAGCGTCAAGGAATTTTATCAGATCAGGTACGTGACTTTCCATATAGGTAGAATTTTTAAAGTGTTCTTTTATTATTGTCTTGTCATTCGTTTTCGAGCAGTCCGGAATAGCGCAGATTGTTGAGCGCGCGCAACTGATTGCAGAGAATGCGGCTCCAGTAGTCGCGAAAATCTTCGGCTACGGCGGCGATTGCCTCTTCCACCACAGGATATGGTGCGTCGCGGACAGTCTCTACAAAATTATAGAAGACCTGAAACAGATCGGTCAGTCCTTCGGAAATGGTTGCGGCGATCGGCGTGTCGCTGTATTTCATATCCTCTTCGAAGACTTCAAGATAGGTGTCGTGTTCCCCCAACAGCGCGCTTATGGTTGAGCACACCGCATTGTATGCGTCCTCTTCCATGACCGGTTCGATGTATCCTGTTTCGAGACTGTCGCGGGAAAGATCTGTGGCGGAAATATAGATTCTCGGAAGAAGCCGAAGCATGGCTGCCGTAAAATCATCCGGAGTCATTGCTCCGCAATTCTCCAGCGTCGAGCAATATTCGTTGCAAAGAGCTATGAACGCCAGCGAATTAGGCGTCAGTTGGTTTGTCTGGGTTTCCATATCCGTAAAGTTTGTTAGATTTTATATAGTCCCACACTCCGGAGGGCAGAAACAATTCCATGTCATGGCCTTCGGAGATGGCTTTGCGCAGGAAAGTGCTTGAGATGTCAAAAACCGGGGCTTCCGTCAGAGTCACATGCTCAGGGACTGAAGCAGAATCGACAGGATAACCCGGGCGCGGATAGACAATGGGGCGGAACCGTCGGATTATTGTCTGCCAGTCACGCCATCTGTCAAATATGTTCCAGTTGTCTGATCCGATTATCAGATGGAATTCACATTCGGGATAACGGGAAGAAAGAAGCCCGAGGGAATCAATGGAATAGCTCGGACGAGGCATCGTAAGTTCTATGGCGCAAGGAATGATACCGGCATGTCCGGAGCATGCTATCTCAAGCATGTCAAGACGCAGAGAGTCCGAAACCATATTGTTCCCGTCATGTACTTTGAGCGGGTTAAGAGGGGAGAGCATGAGCCAGACCTCGTCGAGAGTCGAAAACTGAACAAGGTAATCGGCCAACAATATATGCCCGACATGTACCGGATTAAAAGATCCTCCGAGAACTCCTATCTTTCGTTTACGGATCATTTCCCGATGAAGTCGAGAATTGCTTTCTCTGTTTCAGTCACAGCTTTGTCAAGATCATCGTTCACAACCCTCATGTCATATTTCGGAGCGAACGACAACTCGAATTCCGCTTTGTTGACGCGCTCGTCAATGGCTTCGGGTGTCTCGGTGCCACGGCCTTCGAGGCGCCGGCGCAGTTCCTCGACCGACGGGGGCATTATGTAGATGCTCAGCGCGTCATCGCCGAACATCTCTTTGACGCGCACACCGCCTTTGACATCGATGTCGAGCACTACGATTTCTCCGTTCTCACAGCGGTCAATGATCTCTCTTTTGAGAGTGCCGTAGAAACGGCCGGGATAAACTTCCTCGAATTCGACGAACTCGTCGTTGTCGATGGCGTTGCGGAACTCTTCTGTAGTTATGAAATGGTAATTCTTTCCATTGACTTCACCGGGACGGGGAGAGCGATTTGTGGCCGAGACCGAGAATTTCATATCTACGTTGCCCCGGTCCATTATCGAACGGATGATAGTGGATTTTCCGCAGCCGCTGGGAGCTGACATTATTATTATTTTACCTTTCATAATCTGTCCTGTCTATAAAATCGCTAAAGAACGTTCAACACCTGTTCCTTTATCTGCTCGAGCTCGTCTTTCATCCTGACCACGAGTTTCTGCATTTCGGCATGATTGCTTTTTGAACCGAGAGTATTGATCTCACGGCCCATCTCCTGGCTTATGAATCCGAGTTTTTTGCCCTGGCTGCGTTCATTGCCGAGCGTTTCCATGAAGTAGTCGAGATGTTGTGTCAATCTCTGTTTCTCCTCGTTGACATCAAGTTTCTCGATGTAGAAAATCATTTCCTGTTCAAGCCGCGAACGGTCGTATTCCACCTGGGGAAGCTGGGAAAGATTCTCGGTAATGCGGGCCTTTATGCGGTCAATGCGTTCGGTTTCGTAGCGGGGCACCTCGCCGAGATAATCGCGGATGTGGCCGATGCGTGACGCAAAGAATTCCTCGAGTTTCGCTCCTTCAGCTTTTCTGTAATCGGTAAGCGCGTCTATGGCGTTGTCCATAGCCTGAAGAGCGGCGTCGTAGTCTTCGTTTGAACCGGTGGTGGGGTTGTCGGTCTTGAGGGTCTCGGGAAAGCGGAGAAGAACGGAATACCAATCTTCCGGAACAGAAATTCCGAGTTCTGAGGCCATATCTTCTATCTGCTGTTTGTAGGCCTTCAGAATCGGTATGTTGAATTGCATCGAGGCTTCCGCCTGATGGTTTTCGATATAGACTGTCGCTTCGACTTTTCCTCGTTCGACTCTTCTGGCTATCAGGTTGCGCAACTCCATTTCTTTTTCGCGAAGGAGCGGCGACACGCGTAACGAGAGATCAAGCTGCTTGCTGTTGAGCGATTTTATCTCTACAGTTATTTTCTTATTTGGAAGTTCGACAATAGCTTTGCCGAAACCGGTCATGGATAGAAGCATAAGCCAAATTCAGTTTTATTTCCACAAATGTACGAATTATAGAGAGGAAAAATGTAACTTTGCAGTAAAATTTTTCATTTCATGGCTGTAATTCTCAATATCGAAACATCTACGGAGGTATGTTCCGCCGCACTGACGGCTGAAGGGATGGTGTTGTGTCACAATGAAGATTTCCAGGGACGTAATCATGCGGCGTTGCTTAGCGGATTTGTCAAACGATGTCTTGACCATGCCCGCGAACACGAGATGAAACTCGACGCTGTTGCCGTAAGCCTTGGCCCCGGCAGTTATACAGGGCTTAGAATCGGTCTGTCAGAGGCAAAAGGTCTCGCTTATGCGCTTGACATTCCGTTGATCGGTGTATCGACCTTGCAATTGCTGGCAGTGCACGCCATGTTCAATGCGGATCTTGATCCGGATGTTCTGCTCGCTCCGATGATTGATGCCAGGAGAATGGAAGTCTATACCGCGGTCTATGACTTCGCTCTTCAGGAGATCATGAAGCCGCAGCCTTTGATTCTTGACGAGAGTTCCTATTCGGAAGAACTTGCGCAGGCAAAAGTGGCCTTCTTCGGTAACGGAAGTGAAAAGGCCCGAAAGGTCATAACCTCTCCCGACGCGATTTTTATTCCTGACGTCGTTCCTCTGGCTTCGGACATGATAGCGCTTGCCGAACGCAGCTATGCTCGCCGGGAGTTCATAGATCTCGCCTATTCCACTCCGGAATATCTGAAGGATTTTCAGGCTATAAAACCAAAACCCAGATTCTGAAAAAGGCTCGCCTCACGACCGGCTTATCTGCAATCCGGACGTGCTGACTGCCAGTTCGGCAAATCGCGCCGTGCCTCTGTTTGAAAGACGGCGCCTGATTACGGCCGCCGCTTCCGGATCTTTCGCAACCATATAGAGGTATCCTCCTCCTCCCGCTCCGGGTAATTTCATTCCTAATGTGAGATCGTTGACTGAATCTATTATGGCCTTCACCTCGTCGGGACAAGTGCCACTGTCAAGACGGCAGTTCTGGGCCCATGATTTGCTGACGAGGTGCCCGTAATTACGGAAGTCGCATCTTTGGATCGCATGCGCCATTTCAGCAGCATGTTCTTTCATATCACCTAAAAGAGCAAGGGTTTCCCCATGATTGAGAAACATGTTTCTGACTATTTCTGCGAGGATGGCTTTTGCGGTTCGCGTGATACCTGTATAGTAGAGAATATGACAGGGCGCATATTCCGCAGAAGTGAAAATGCTTTCGGGAAGCCAGTTGACGGAAGGAATCTGGACGGGTGAGGATTCGGTCTGCAACAATTTGACACCCTGAAGCACTCCTCCATACTGGTCTTGCCATCCGCCGCCGGATGTCAGCATCTGCTCGACGGCGAGAGTGCGTTGACAGATCTCGTCGGCAGTCCATCCCAGCCCGGCGAAATCGCTCAATGCCCCGAGTATGGTGGCGGCGAGAATAGAGCTTGTGCCCATGCCGGAACCGGCCGGAAGCGCCGAGAGCAGAGTTATTTCAATTCCTGCGCCGAAAGCTCTGAGGAGACTTTCGAGTGACGGAAAATCATCATTTGAGAAGCCCGGGGCAAATCCTGCTATGGATAGAGCGGCTTTAGGCAGGGAGAAGGGCGAGCCTATGCGCGCGAAATCGGTCAGCCGGTCAAAAGTATCGATGGTTTCAGAAGCGCCGAGATCGATCGACCTCAGGGTTATGCTGAATTCTTTTGACGGTTTTATAAATACCTGAAGCGGCGGCTGCCCGTTCAGTTCGACAGCCATATTGACTACCGCCCCACCATAGAGCAACGAATAGGGGGGTGTGTCGGTCCAGCCTCCGGCAAGATCAATCCTCACGGGGCTTCGTCCCCAGACGATCTGGTCGGGGTGTACGTCGAGTCTGGGGACAGGCCTTGAAACATCTATGTTTGAAAGAATGGACTCACGCATCAGAGAGAATGCTTCCTGCTCGTCATTGATCCCTTGCCTGCCGTCAAGCTTTTGCAGACGACTGCGCAGCATCAGGTTGCGGAGGCGCCGGGTAACGGTTTCCTTCTCGTCGAGAGGTTGCGGCCCCGGAAGGGCGAAATCATGAATCTTACGGGCAGTGTCGGTCAGATCGAGCTGGTAAAACACACTGTTTCGGTTGGCTGAAAGCATCGGAAGATTTTTTTTGAGGAATTCCGACCGTTGACTATAAAGTCGGGCAAGATTCGCTCTTTCCATCAGCATGTCGGCACTCAGTTTTTCGCTTTCAAGCCAGATCTTTCTGCCTTCATCGTCAGTTCCGTCGGAAATCATCCATGCCGCTACCTTTCCCGCATCATCTATGTCGCCGACGACGGGAAACAGCGGAAGTGACTGAATGTCTGTAGCGAGCTCGGCGTTATCGATTCCGTGTTTTTTTGCCCATTCCAAATAGGGTTGCCCCAAAAACATGGTGGTTTCTTTTCCCGGATCACCTTTCATGGCGTCATCGTAGCCGTAGGGGCGCACGGCATATCTTTTTTCGCCTACAGGAACCATGTCGAGGCATTGCCCGGGCTCAAGAGTGAGAGACCAGTCATTATCGGGAACTCCGGTCACGACATTCTCCGATGTCAGAGTCCAGTTTTTGCCGATGACCGAGTTTTCAATCCAGATATTATTGTTACGTTCGGTCAGCGGATTCCTCACCAGACAGTTCTGCACGAAAAGTGCCGGGTTGGGTTTGGCGTCGAGATGCATTATACGTCTCTGATCGGCAACCAGATTCTGGAGGCGGAGAGTGGTTGAAAGAAGTTGTCTTGTGGTGCCGAAATGATAGAACTCACCTTTGGGCAAAGGAATTACCGCTACGGAAAGTCCGTCGAGATCGTCATCCCGGTGTGACGGATGTTCGCCAAGGGCGCATCCGAAGTCGGAGTAGAGATCGTAGAACCGGTATTCGCCATCGGAGCCTGTGGATTTGGCGTTTAATATTTTCATGGCTCTGTCGCTAAGCAGCCAGAGCCCTATGTCGGTCAGATAGTAATGAGTGCTTCCAAGTTCTGCGAGTTGCCTGAGCGAAGGTTTCTGCAGCATAAAATCAAGAATATGCTGTCTTTGTCCACCCTGTCGCGGAATGAAGAATACACCGTGGTTCCTGGCCTGCTCCGGTTCCGTCCACATCCCGAAACAAACCACATCGGCCTGCGGAACTGGAGGTAGCGCACCGTTGTTCCTGATAAGGACATCTCCGCTCGCAATCAGAGTGTTCAGCTCTCCGGGCGCCTGACGGGAAATTTCTTCGAGAAGAGGTAGCTGCAGGTCGAGAAGAGTCTGATCTATGCGCTCGCCGACAGCCCACCGCAAAACCGGCAGCGGAGTCATGGTCTTGCCTGTAACGGCATAGGAGGGGAGGCGGCGGCTCTGACCTCCTCCATGGATAACTATCGTCTTTTTCTCTCTCCCGGCCACATTGTCGTGGAAACGGTTCACTATCCATGACGTTCCGCCGCCCGAACCCAGTTTGCGGTCAGCGGGATCGGAATCAAGATAATATATATGGCCCCTTTGTCGGGGGAGTGTCCCGCAACCGTTTGCGACAACGTTGGGGGGTAAGGACAATAGAATATTCATGATGGCGCAAAAATAGTCAATTCCCTTCAAGCATCCAAATGATAGCTAAAAGTTGTAAAAAAGAGCGCGTGGACTGCAAACCAAGATGTCGTAATATTGTTTAAGAAAAAGAGTGATTACTATTATGGACTTATAATCAGAATTCAAGTATAATTTTCTCAAGTTATGGAAAGACACATTAATTTTTCAGATGTTGAAGCTGTAGTAAAGAAAATCTATGAAAAATATAAGGATTTTGAAGTAGAGGGCGCTGTGGATTCCCGTCTGCAGGGTGTAGATCCTTCAAAATTCGGTATTGTGGTCAAGCTGACCGACGGACGCGTTATAAGAGTAGGTGACACAGACGCGCTTTCCCCTCTGGGAGCTATAGCGCGGATACCCTTGTTCGTGACCCACAGAGTTCAGAAACTTGACAAAGATAACAAATGTCATTGCGATAAACATGCTATCAAACAGCCGCAATGTTGCAAGCCTAAGGGGCTCCCAGTCAGCGCCGAGGCGGTATTGCTTACCAGCAAGATTCAGCCTAAAGGCGATGCTGACGGAAAATACGGTGTAATAGAGGATATGACCGAGGCGATGATCGGTTCCGCACCCGTTTTTGATGACGAGCTTTATAAAACCATGGCTAAGGCGAATGTCCATGACGATGTGGAGAATAAATTCGCTGAAGCGGGATTTGAGCTCTATGATGACGCTCCCGTCGCTATCGATGTATATACGAGACTGACCGCCCTCCGGGCTACAGTCGATCAATTGGCCACGATGGGTGCCACCCTTGCAGCGGACGGACGTAACCCCGAGACCGGAGAGTATGCATTCGACGGAAGTATCTCGCCGAAAGTTGTGGCATATATGGCAGTCAAAGGTCCCCATCATCTATCGAAACCATGGCTGATCAAGAGCGGGCTCCCTGCAAAAAGCAGTTTTGGCGGAGCGATCATGGGTGTTTTCCCCGGTGTCATGTCAATAGCCGCTTATTCACCTCTTGTAAATCCCGACGGAGTTTCAGTAAAAGCCTACAAGGCAATTCACCATATAATGAAACATCTGGAGCTGAGTGTGTTTGACAGCGCACAGATCGTCATAGACTGAATATCTCCTCACGGAAATCTGATACGTGACATAAATTCGGCCGCTGAAATTTCAGCGGCCGAATCTTCTTCTATGGGATTACTTTCTGTTTGTCAGCTGACAGAAAATTACATGTCTTTTATCACGGCAGTCCGTGAACCTCCGGGGCGACGTGTGAGCGGACGTTCCATATCTTTGGTGGATTTCAGCACCTTAATACCTGTCTTGCCCGATCGGGAGGCATTGTTTGACTGGATGTTCGGTTTTTGTCCATTGGTAGCCCATGTTATGGCTATGCTCGAAAGCACGTCATCCATCGTTCCGAAATTACCGGGATAAATGGCAGAATCGTCATATTCGACATCAGGTTTGAATCCTGCCGAATAGTCGCGGAATCCCTTGGCGTTCTCACAGTAGAACGTGATCGGCTGAAGAGTGAACGTGTAGTTGCCCGCTTTCTTGCGCCATCCTTCCATACCGCAGTTTTTGCCTCGGGTTCTGGTTCCGATGAGATTCACGTTGATTCCAAGTCCGCGCAGACCGTTGATAAATGTTTCGCTTGCCGACGCTGTGTTCACTGAGCATATCACATATATGTTGTTAAGTCCGAGCGAGCTGTTAAGAGCGTTGGCGATCATGTCATAGCCATTTGGCATTTCCGGGTTAGATGCGTCGCCGATGCGGTAGAATCCTTCTTCGCCGGCAGCCTTGCGCTTGGCGTTATAGGCGGTATGCAGATATGTCTGTCCGGCATAAGGCTGTCCGGCCACAAGAGTTCCCAACACTGCGCTTGAAAGCACGTGACCGCCTATATTGTAACGCAGGTCAACGATGAGTTCATCTATGCCTTCGTTCTTGAAATTATTGAAAATGTCGATAAGTTCCTGATCGTAATCGATGTGGAAGCCCATATAGAGCAGATATCCTATTTTCTTTCCGTTGCTTGCGGTGAAGACGTTGGATTTGTATATGGCGGGATCCACATACGAAGCTTTACCGACAAGCACCGACGGGATTCTGTTAGTCACAGTGGCCACGCCGTTGTCGAATTCAACATTGTTAAGGTCGATTGTCACATTACCGTTTATGACCTGGTTACCCAGACTCTGATAGTTGGTCTGTGTGACGGGGATGTTGTTGACTTTTGAGATGAAGTCGCCGCGGACAACACCTGCATTGGCGGCGGGAGAACCGGGAGTAACCCACATTACCGCGAAGCCGCAGGGAGCATCGTCATTAGCTCCGAGAATGGTAGCTTGCAGGAAAATACCGGAATCGGTGTAGCGGTCGCCGGCAGCACGCGAGGCCGGAGCATTGCTTTCGATAACCGAGTAGTACATCTGGCGCACGCCGTCGATCCAGAAGCCGTCTTCGTGATTGGCATCGTCGATTTCGGCTACTCCGTCAAGAATCGATTCAAAGAACCGATCGTAGTGGAGACTGTGGTCCAGAATCAAATCGGGAATGTTTTCATTCCAAAGATAATTCTCGCTCATGAGCTCGTAGGTCCACTGGTTGATGTCGCGGAAACGGCCTTCGCCCTTTTCGACAACGCCTTCGCCCTGACGTATGGTCAGGACACATGGTTCCTGATAACCCTCGATCTGAACGCTGACGTCAGTCGAACGGCCTAATTTACCTTCGTTGGGCGCTACCTTGATTCGCAGAGAGCTTAACCCGGCGTAGCCTGATGGAGTAAGTATCTCACACCAGTCTTCTTCGCTTGTCGCTGTCCATTTTGCGGGCGCCTCAAATTCATAAATAAGTGTCTCTCCTTTAAGGTCGGCATCATTTACTGCTGACCATTGAGCCGTTTCTATGCCGGTCCCGGGTTGGGGTTCGTTGTCGTCATCGCAAGCAGGAAGACACAATCCCATGGCGCTGATCGCTACCGACAGAAGTATTCTTTTATAAAATTTTATGGTTGTCATATCATTATTCAAATATAAGCTGAGGTATCATTATTTGCTTTTCAGCATATCGGCCGATTTCAGGCGATTGTTTTTCTGTGAATGGTCGAATGCCCGGATTATTATTTTTTTAGGCGACTTGATAGCTCTGTTGTGGAGGTATGCCGAATTCTCCGTTGTGCGGGTCAGCACGATGTTTGAATAGCTGCGGAACTGGATGTCGCTGTAGAACCATTCGGAGCTGGCTGTACACATGGAGGGGTAATAATAGCAACCTACATTTTTATTATACCATCCGTTGACGGTGATTGTGTTTCCGTCATTCGATACTTCAACCGGGAAGTCGTAGAGATTGTCGATGGGTCGGCCGGTTGAAGGTCGAGTGCCGATTGCCCATAAATAGGAGTCTTTCTCTGTTCCGAAATTACCCATTTTCCACTTGAGACCTTCGGGTTTCGGAACGACAATTCCGTCTTCGCGGAATTCGATGAACCATTTCGGACCATAGAGCTGATTGGCCTCAGCCTCGCTTTTGCCTGCGGAGATAAGGTCGGCCGGAGAAGAATAGGGGAATTTGCTTGCCGGACCGAATCCAATGGATACAAGACGATTGGCCTGGAAGTATTCGGTTTCGGTGGCGTTGTTGACACCCGTCTTGATGGTTACGGGGAAGGTTACTATGGCTCCGTTTTCATCAGTCGTGGACGCCGTGTAGTGACCGGGCATATTATTACGGACTTCGCCTCCCAGAATGGGTAGCATATCCGTGGTGAATGTCACTGTATTACATTCACTGACATATTCGTCGTTCACAGCATAGACTCCGAACACATACTGGGTGTTGGGCTGAAGTTCCGATGTCTCGAATGTTATGCCATCCGAAGATATCATTCCATTGAATTGCTCGTCGGTAGCATACATTCCGTTGTTCTTGATGATGTCTGACATGCTTGTGCCATAGGAGAGGACCTCATCGACCTGACTTTTTACGAAGAAGCCGTATATGGCCGAAACGGCATTTTTGACTTTTACATTATATGCGGCAGATTTCCAGGGCGCCGTGATTCCGTCTGCTGCTTTCGAAATCGCTATATCCGGTTTCGGACCAACCGGTTCACCGGTGCGGAAGTCGATGTATTTCACGCATTCGCGGCGTTCGCTATCGAAGCCGACGATGCCAATGACATAATTTGTGTTCGGCACGAGGCCTTTCGGCTCGATTACGACATTGCCGCTGTAGGCACGCTGGATGGGATTGGTGGAATCGTCCCAATAGCCAATGACGACTGAACGTATCTGAGCTTCGCCTTCGCGGCGCCAATAGTCGAATTCATCTTTTTTGTCAACATACACTCGATAGTCGGTGATTTCCGGATCCGGTGTAAGACTGATTGACGCAGTGGTTGAGGTTGTGGTTATAGAGACCTGAATGTCGTTGGGACACACGCCGGCCGGACGCGTCTGGAATTCGATGCATTTGAAATTTGCAGGGTCGATGTCGCCGGTTTCGGTGACGACACCACCCATAAGAAGGTAGTCTGTGGCGGTGTAAACATGTATGTTTGTATCGAATCCGTAAGCCTGGAATTTGTCAATGGCGACATCCGTCGGCTCCGATACCTCATGACCAAATACTTTCAGATAACTTTCATAGCTAACCTCGCCAAACATGGCCAGGATGCTCTTGATCGCTTCGTAATCGGTTTTCTTGACGATCACATGTTTTACTGAACGCGCTCCTTCGGGATATTCGACGTGATATCTGAAGTCGGTCTTTCCTATGCGATCAAGAGTGACAATATCGCTATATTCGATATTGGTCGATAGATCGATTTTGGAGACCTCGCTATAGACATAGGGGTTGATACTACGCACTGCGACATAAAGATCGAAGGTCTTTCCTCCCTCTACGTCAAGAGTGGTTACTGTGGCTACCGCCGTTCTCGAACTGACCTATGGTTCCTGTCTCGAAGAGTTCTTCGGCGGTAGGTGAGTAGGAGCTGCCGGATTCTTTAATGACGTAGGCGTAATCCGCGGCTGCGTCTGATTTGATTGAGAAATCCACCTGGGTGCGTTGGATTTTATTGACACTGACGTCAAATGTCGGTGTAATCTTCTCCGGCAGGATTTCTTTGTCGTCATCGCTACATGACGACATCGCTACCAACCCGATTGCAATTGCTATCAGCGAAGCGAAACGGGATAAAAATCTTTGCATGATTTGTAATGATTGATTAAAAAAATTAATTAAGTACTGAGTGTTTGAAACACAAAGATATGAAAAAGATTGTAAATTAAGAAAAATAAACCTATTATTTGTAAATAAATTTCATTTTGAAAGTATATTCTGTTGTTGGTGTGTCATTTTGTATGATCGGGGTCTCTTCTTTTTTATTCAGGATTTTCTGCTTGCGGTGGCAATCCGGAATATTATCACATATAAGATTTGCGGGCCCGATGAAATTCATCGGGCCC
>CAIGRU010000378.1_pt1 | contig 32330 bp, 30 predicted proteins | sample 7351341 | NCBI WGS metagenome assembly CAIGRU01
AAATATGAGATGTCGTATATCTATTTTAGAGAAGATAGGAGTTATTCAAAAGACAGTCTAAGATTAATGGCTAAAGTAATTGAAGGTCTTTTTATAAATGGGTTATTAGTCATTAGTCATTCTTTGACTTTTAATTGTTCCGAAGTAGTTAAAAAAATGGCTGAAAATAATTACCAAGACTTAATCAAAGATTTTTTAGAGGTGACTAAGCAATTTCTCTTGCCAGAAGATCAAAAGGAATTAGAAGTAAAATATTTACGAAATTAATAAAAGGCAATAATAATCAACAACTTTTGATGATATGAATATGGTATTAAATAGTCAGATCATTGATAAGTTGTTTTAGGCTAAAGTACTTTGAATGATAAAGCTAATGAATTTGAAAAAATAGTAATATTTGTAAATTAGTGAAAAAAGTAGAATTGCAGCAGATAAGATTGTGGAGAAATTATAATTTTCGGTTGAAAACGGGCGATTAGCTAATCGCCCGTTTTTTGATATAATTGCAGTTATATAACAAAAAATATAAGAAGTAATTTAAATGATTGAGGATGGTAATGAAAAAAATAGTTAGAGGAGTAGCCGTAATTTCATCTTTATTATGTTTGATTAATTTTGCACCTAGTCAAATAGCTTTTGCTGATGAAAATAGTGATCAGCAAATTGAAAAGAAAGAAGTAACTACCCAAACTTTATATTGGGAATGTATTAATCAAGATACTGGGGAGCTTTTAAAAACAATCAAAGTTGATACTGTTAAAGTTGTTAATGGTGTGCCAGAGCGACAATTTTTTCATATGGGACGATTACCAGAGAAAATTGGCAATCTTGAAATAGCAGGTAATCCATGGGGCGGACGTGATTTAGAAGTCGATCCTAATAATAAAAGAGGTGCTGTTTATCTTAAGGCTGGATATTATGATGCAGAAGCATATGAAGAACGTTCAAAAAATAATTTTGGATGGGGTGATCCAAAACAACAAGGTATTATTAATACGACTTTGATGGAATATAAGGCTTACCATGGAACAAGTGATGGTTATATAGCTCCAGGATACTATGATGATAATAACGAATTTCATGGGATGATGACGGTAGATGAATGGTGTAAGAAAAATCATATGCCTAGAGAAAGAAAAATAAATCCTAAAAACCAGTCTTCTGAAGACAAGGAAGATACAGAAGATCAAAGCATAGATAATGTAAGTGATCCGGAAGATCAAGAACAAGCTGTGTCTACTAATAGATCAAAAAAATCAAAGGACTCTAACAAGAAAAATACTAACGAAAGAAAAAGATCATCTAGTCAAAATAAAGTTGAAAATACTCATAGTAGTGTTTTCCATAGTAGCTTGTTTTACTTGGGTATTGTAGTAATAGGTATAGTGGTTGGGATATTTTTTATCCCTAAGAAATTTTGGAGAAAAATTTTTGGTGGAAAGGGTCGTCATTCAAAATAATTCTTCTTTAATAGGTCAAAAAAGCTGATTTTTAAAGATCAGCTTTTTAATTTATTTCATATTTTAAATTATGTTAAGCATGCTCCCCAGCATTTCTACTGAACTTGTTGTAAAATATTTACTCGTGAGGAAAGATGCTACAGTTAAAATTGATAACAAGGAATTATTCATTGTAATAAAAAATGATGTCGAAAAAAGAAAAAATATATCACTTCAGCATGGCAATTCTAGCCGTGATTTCAATTATACTAGTAATTTTAGATTATGTTTCAGTGATTAATCTAACAAACGGCATATGGATGTGGATCGATGATAGTATTCTGCTTATTTTTGCTATTGATTACTTCTACCGGCTGTATAGGGCAGACAACAGGGGGAGTTTCGTCAAGCATAATATTTTCGATCTTTTATCAATTATTCCAGTCAATGGATTATTCGCATTTTTCAGAATTGCGCGTATTGGAAGAGTTGCTAGAATTACAAGACTTCTTAGAGTTCTGCGCCTAGTTGGTTTAACCGGCAGACTCCGGAAAATTCTGTATACTAACGGGCTAGTTTATTTGTTATATACAAGTCTTAGTTTATTAATCATTGGAGCGATCACTTATTCAATTACTGAGCATGTTTCATTAGCGCAGGCTTTTTGGTGGGCGATTGCGACTGCAACCACTGTTGGGTATGGGGACATTTCACCGCATACTTTTGTTGGAAAAATAGTTGCTCTAGTCTTAATGCTAGTAGGGATCGGCGTGATCGGAACTTTGACTAGTTCAATTACGACCTACTTTATTAGAGAAGATAGTAAAAATGCCGATAAAAAAGATGACCAATTAGAAAAAATTATCCAAAAGCTAAATGATATTGAAAAGCAGAATCAAGAACTAAAAACAGAAATCCAAGAATTAAAACAAAAAGCGGACGAAAAGTAATTAATCGCACACAAAACGGTTGAAAAAACGGTCGATTAGCTAATCGACCGTTTTTTGATGATACGAATAATTTTTAGATCCTATCTTCTAAAGAAAATATGTCTCTTTTTTCTTTCATAAGTAAAACCTTGACCTAGGGCTTCATGAACATCGATAACTGAAACAAAGGCATTAGGATCTTCACGCAAGATTAATTCTTTAACCTGACTAATTTCCCGCGGTGAAATTACACAGTAAATAATTTTTTTAGCTGATCGATCAAATCCGCCTTCTGCATTTATGAAGGTATATCCTCGATCTAGCTGAACATCAATCATTTTAGCGATCTGTTCATATTTATCAGAAATAATAAACAATCCCCGTGCAGCATAGGAACCAGCTTGAATAGAATCAGTAATTCTCGCTAAAACAAAACTAGCTAGCAAAGTATAAATCATATGCTTAATATCAAGATAACTAAGAGAAATCGTTAAGACAAATGCATCAAGAGCTAGCAAAGATTTTCCAACTGGAATACCTAATTTTAAATCTAAGATTCTGGCAATAATATCTGTTCCACCCGTGGTTCCGCCGTATTTAAATACAATACCGATTCCAACACCAGAAAACAAACCTGCTAGTACACCAGCAATAAAAAGATCATGGTCTAAATTTAATTGGTTTATAATAGGAAGATGAAGCCAAAAGGATAAGAAGAAGGATAGACAAAGTGTGCCCCAGATTGTCAAGGCAAGGAGCCGTTTGCCCATAAAGCGATATCCGATTATAATTAGGGGGATATTTAGAAGTAACGTGGATAAACCTGGATTGATGTGGAACCAATACCGAAGTAAAAGGGCAATACCACTAATCCCGCCATCGGCAAGTTTGTTAGGGATGCTGATGGCATCTAGGCTAAAAGCATATATGCTGCAGCCTAGAGTAATGAAGAAGATTTGTTTAAAGAGTTGTTTATTGAATAATTTAGTCATGTTACTTCCTTCTTTCTATTATTAAGAAGTGTGAAAATTAAGGGGAATAGGGAATATATGAAGATTAATAATTTACCGGAAGTTTTTACTGCCGCGCTTCCAGTTTTAAAAGAGATTAATGAGGCGGGGTATGAGGCCTATTTTGTCGGCGGGAGTGTGCGAGACTTGCTTTTAAATCGGCACATTCATGATGTCGATATTGCAACTAGCGCCTATCCAATGGAAATTAAGCAAATTTTTAAGAAAACAATTGATACCGGAATTAAGCATGGAACCGTCACTGTTCTTTATGAGGGTGAAAGCTATGAAATTACAACTTTCAGAACTGAATCAGGCTACCAAGATTTCCGTAGACCCGACCATGTAACTTTTGTCCAAAACCTATCAGAAGATTTAAAGCGGCGTGATTTTACTATTAATGCCTTAGCAATGGACGTAGATGGAAATATTATTGATCATTTTGACGGATTAGGTGACTTAGAAAAGCATTTGATCCGTGCAGTTGGAAAAGCTGAGAATCGTTTTCATGAAGATGCCTTGAGAATGATGCGTGCAGTTCGATTTATGAGTCAATTGCAATTTACGCTTGAACCAGAAACAGAACAGGCAATCAGTGACAATCATGAGTTACTAAGTAAAATTTCTGTTGAACGTATCAGAGATGAATTCGTAAAAATGGGTATTGCTCCTGGCAGCCAAAAGGCATTCCAAGTTTTTTTGGATACTGGTTTATCAGAAGAAGTACCCGGTTTTAGGGATAAAAAAGAGAATTTAGCTCTTTATCCTCAACTTAATTTTAGCCCTACTAATGAAGCTAATCTATGGGCTTTGATGATTATTTTACTAAAATTACCAAATGACAAGATTCCTCACTTTATGCGGATGTGGAAGAATTCCAATGCGATGGAGCGTCAAGTAGCTGATATTGTTGCTTTCTTTGACTTAATTAGTTCACACGCACCGAATAATTATGATCTGTATAAAGCTGGTTTAGAAACAATAGTTTCAACGATTGATTTAGCCCATATTTTGGGCCAACCAGTCAACGGTAGAGCCTTAGTTGATAGTTATGAAGCATTGCCAATTAAGAATAATCGTGACCTAGTAGTAGACGGACACTTTTTATTAAAAAATGGTATCCCAGCTGGACCAAGAGTTGGGCTTTTATTAGAAGAAATCAAAAAAGCCGTTTTAGAGGGAGTAATTAGTAATAACGAGGCAGCTATTACTGAATTTATTTCTTTAAATCATTAACTAAAAAAGCAGGCAGTGATAATTGCATTCACCGTCTGCTTTTTTTAAACATAAAATAGAATTGAAAAATACATCAGAATTGAACCTAATACAACAAACATGTGCCAAATCACATGAATATAAGGAACGCCGCGCATTGAAAATAAAATAGCACCAACAGTATAGGCAATTCCGCCCCAGACTAAGAGCCAAAATCCAGTTGGCCCAAGAACTGGGTAAAGGGTACTGGAAGCAATAATCACAATCCAGCCCATTAATACGTAAAGGATAGTATCTAAAACAACATGTTTTCCCTGATTAAAGATATAAAATAAAATGCCAAAAATGGCCAGGGCTAAAATAATACCAAACATTACCCATCCCTTTACCCCGCCAATTGCGACTAAGGTATAAGGGGTGTAGGTTCCAGTAATTAAAATAAAAATTGAAGAGTGATCGAATATTTGAAACACTCGCCTGGCTCGAGTAAAAATTAAACTATGATAGAGTGTTGAAAAAAGATAAAGGATAACCAAACTAGAGCCATAAAGAGTAAAGGCTGTTACCCTCAGGGCACTTCCTGTATGGGCAGCTTTCACAATTAGAACTACCAATCCTGCAACAGCTAGTCCAAAGCCAATTCCATGAGTGATGGCACTAAAAATATTGTTTAGAATGTTATAGGTTTTAGATCGATTCTTTGGTTCTTGCCACAATTGTTTAAAAGACATTCATTTATTCCGCCTTATATAATAACTTTATAATCTATTTAATAAATTTTAACTCATTTTTGTATTTTTGATATACTTGAGATTGTACTTAATAAATTCTAACATAGAATAATAATTATAGAAGAATAGGGGATAGCACTTAGAATGGCTAAGATTAAAGTAGTAACTGATTCCTCAGTTCAATTAACTCCTGAAGAAATTGATAAATACGATATTACAGTCGTTCCATTAACTATTACTATCGATGGTAAGACTTACACAGATGGCATTGATATCAGTCGAGAAGAATTTGTGAAGAAGATGGATGAGTCTGAAGAATTACCGAAGACAAGTCAACCATCAATTGGAATTTTCGAAAAAGTATTTACAGAATTAACTGCCGATGGAAGCCAAGCAGTAGGAATTTTTCTTGCTCGTTCTTTAAGCGGAACAATTGAAGCTGCTAGACAGGCTGCTGACATAATTGGAAAGACTAAAGAAGTAACTTTAATTGATTCTGAACTAACTGATCGTGCAGAAGCTTATCAAGTGCTGGCCGCTGCTAAGGATGCGCAAGCAGGCAAGAGTCTTGAAGAAATTGTAAATCATGTTGAAGACCTTAAAAAGAAGCAAAAATTACAGATGATGGTAGTTAACCTAAATAACTTGATTAAAGGTGGACGTCTTGGCCCATTAGCTGGTAAAATTGCTACTTTACTAAACATTAGAATTGAATTGCATATGCCAGGTGGAAATTTAGACGTTGCTAAAAAAGGTCGGGGAAAGAAGTTTTCTAAGAACTTTGATAAACGTGTTTTAAAGGACATTGAAGAACATAAGCACGATATCAAAGAAGTAGCAATTTCTTATGTCGATACGCCTGAAGATATGGAAGTTTGGACTAATAAAATTAAAGAAATTAATCCTGATATTAAAGTGTTAACTCGTGTTACTAGTCCAATTATTGCAACTCATGCTGGTAGTGGTGCCTATGCAGTATTCTATACAACGGAGGACTTTTAATGGCTTATCGTGAGAGCTTTTATCGTTTTTTAATGACTCAAAGAAATCCTGATTCTTTAGATGATATTGCTGAATTTGCTAATAACGCACAACATGACAGCTCTTTTCCAAAACAAGAGGAAGACTATGAAAAATTGTCAGAATATTTAGAATTAAATGCTGGTTATTTACCAAGCATGAGCGTTTTTGACAAGGCATATCAATTATATTTAGATAATATGAACTGAGGCTAATATGGCAGAAGTAGAACCAAATAATTCTCATCAAAATAAAGAAATTTCAAATAATAAAAAGAAGCATCTTCCCAAATATGCTCAATTTTTGTTAACTGGTATAGCTGGTGCGGCAATTGGTGCAGGTTTGACCTTTGGAATTATGGAAGTTAAGGAACTAAAGTCACCTTTTTATCAAGTTGAAAAAGTGTATGAGCAATTACAAGGTTCATATTATAAAAAAGTCTCACCGCAAACATTGCGCCAGGGGGCAATTAACGGGATGCTTAATAGTCTTAACGATCCTTTTTCTGAGGGATTAAGTGGAGCAAACCAAGAACAAGTTAATAATATTTTAGAGGGTTCGAGTTTTGGCGGAGTAGGTATTCAGATGGCAGTACGCAACAATAAAGTTGTTGTGGACTCTATTGTTGCTGACTCTCCAGCTTCAAAAAGTACTATTAAACCTGGCGATGAGATTGTTGCCGTTAATAATAAAAAAGTAAGTGCAGCTCAGTTTAGTAAAGTAGCTCCTTTAGTCAGAGGAAAAATTGGTACAAAAGTCACCTTGAAACTTAGACGTGCTAACTCTACTTTTAACGTTACCTTAAAGCGGGCTAAAATCTCCCAATCTAGCTTAACTAAGCGAACTGAAGGTAATGCAACAATTATTACAATTACACAATTTGACGTTAATACGGCTAAAGATTTAAAGAGTGCTTTAAAGTCAATTGATACTAAAAAATATCCTAAGTTAATTATTGACTTGCAAGATAATCCTGGTGGTGCAATGGATGCTGCTTTGAAGTCTGCATCGTATTTCTTGCCAAATAATAAAATTATTATGCAATATCAGGATCGCAAGCAAAAAGAAGTTATTCGCTCTGATAAAAAGCTTTCTGGTGGCTTCCATACAAACCTAAAGCCAATTATTTTGATTAATGCTAATACAGCCAGTGCCAGTGAAATCTTTACCGCAGCTCTTGTTCAAAATCACCGGGCAGTTTCTGTTGGTCAAACGAGCTATGGTAAGGGAACAGTGCAAGAAGTAGGGCAGACGCAAGATTCAGAATATAAATATACAATTGCTAAGTGGCTTACACCCGATGGAACTTGGATTAACCAAAAAGGGTTAAAGCCAACTTATCCTGTTCCTGAATCTTCTTTAGCTAAACTACCTCAATTCCAAAGCATGAGTATTCTGAAGAAATCAATGACTGGTGTTGATGTGGCAACTCTGCAGCAATATTTGACTGCCTTAGGCTATATGCCAAAGCATGTTACAGGAGTTTTTGATGATGAAACTAAGAATGCAGTTATTGAGTTTCAAAAAGCCCATGGCTTGACAGCAGATGGTATAGTAAATGGGCAAGTACAAGCGCAACTTTATTTAGCAGTTGCACAAAAATTGCAAGATGATAATCCTGCTTTAAAGAAGGCAATGAGCTTAAATCTAAAGGATATGGAGGATTAAAAATGGCAACTATTCAATGGTATCCAGGACATATGAATAAGGCTAAAAATCAGTTAGAAGATAATCTAGACCTGATTGATGTCTTAATTGAAGTTTTAGATGCGCGCCTACCAGTTTCTTCTCGTAATCCAATGATTGGACAATTAACAAAGAAGAAACCGCATATTATTGTTTTAAATAAGGCTGATTTGGCAGATCCAATTCAAACTAAAAAATGGACTCGTTATTATCAAGATGAGGGTAACTTTGTGATTTCAATGGATGCCCAGCACAATACAAATATGACTAGTCTATTTAAAATTATTAAGTTAGCTGGTAAAGAAAAGACAGATAAATTAATTGCAAAAGGTGCATCAAATCCAATGATTCGAGTAGCTATTGCAGGAATTCCAAACTGTGGTAAGTCTACAATTATTAACCGGATGGTTGGAAGAAATGCCGCAATTGTTGGTGATAAGCCTGGTGTAACACGTGGACAAAGTTGGCTCAAAACCAAGACTAATGTGCAAATTTTAGATACACCGGGGATTTTGTGGCCTAAGTTTTCTGATCAAGAAGTAGGTTACAAATTAGCAGCTTGCGGGGCAATTAAGGCGGATATTTTTCATCCCGACGATGTTGCTTTATTTGTGATTGAATTTTTGAAGCAAAATTATCGCGATGATCTTGTTAAATTTGCACGAATTTCAAGTGAAGAGATGGACAGTATGTCTAATCCAGATTTATTGTTAGCAATGACCAATAAATACGGTATGCGAGATGACTATGATAAGTTTTCACTCTTTATGCTTCAACGTTTACGCAAGGGAAAATTGGGAAGGATTACGTTCGATCTTAGATGACGATTACTGAGATAAAGAACTTACTTCAAGGAGAAGTAAGCAAAGAGCAATTAGAAGAATTAAAAGCAGATGAACGAAAAGGCGTCCAAAAGCTCTTAATTAGCTATGAAAAAAGACAAGCTAAATATGCTAAAGCATTAGCTCAATTTCAATCCCGTTTTTCTTATGAAAAAGAATTTTGGCAAAAAAATCAACTTGTTGCTGGAGTTGATGAAGTAGGTCGCGGACCGCTTGCTGGACCTGTAGTTACAGCTGCAGTTATTTTGCCACATGATTTTGATTTAATTGATGTTAATGACTCAAAAAAATTATCACCTAAGAAGAGGCAGGCTCTTTTTCCAAAGATTCTAGAAAAAGCTGTCAGTGTTAGTGTCGGCTTAGCTAATAATGATGTAATTGATCAGATTAATATTTATGAAGCAGATCGTGTAGCAATGGCTCACGCGGTTCAAGGTCTAAAAGTAAAGCCCGATGCCTTATTAGTTGATGCGATGAATGTACCCTTAAACATTCCTCAAGTTAAATTAATTCATGGGGATGCTAAGTCTAACTCAATTGCTGCCGCTAGTATTGTAGCTAAGGTGTTTCGGGATAATTTAATGGATGCTTATGGTGAGCTCTATCCAGAGTACGATTTTAAACATAACGCAGGCTATGGAACACCTGAGCATATGGAAGCTCTAAAAAAATATGGTCCAACCCCGATTCATCGGAGATCTTTTGCTCCAGTTAGTGAATACGAAAAATAATTATAAAAAATAAACCTTCACTTTTGCGTACATGATAGTGGAGGTTTTATTTATATGAATTTGAAAGAATTTTGTTTAAGGTTAAAATTACAGCAAGGTCTTGGCATTACTACTATCGGAAAAATTGTAGCGAATTTTACTGCTGGTGAAGAAGTAACAGTTGACAAAATAGAGAGTTTATCATTAAAATCAAATATCCAAAATCTTGTTTTAGCTGCAATGAAAAATGATAAGTTCAATTTTTGGATTGAAAGAATTGAATTACAGTGTGATGTTATCACTATTTTTGATACAATCTATCCAAATGCACTCCGTGAAATGTATAATGCACCAACACTTCTTTTTACTAGAGGAGACTTATCCTTGCTTAAAAAGGAGATTACAGTTATAGTTGGCGCAAGACAGCCGACAAATTATAGTCGATTTGTCTTAAAACAATTAATTCCGCAGCTGATACAGCAAGATTTTGTTATTGCTAGTGGCTTAGCACGTGGAGTGGATGGAATTGCTCATCAAGAAACATTAAAAAATCACGGTAAGACAATTGCCGTCATTGGAAATGGACTCAACCATTTTTATCCGCAAGAAAACAAAATGCTCCAGGAAGAAATTATGGCGAACGGGCTATTGATCAGTGAATATTTACCGGATACTCCTCCAAGGCCTCATCGCTTTCCGCAAAGGAACCGTATACTTGCGGGCTTAAGTAAAAATATTATTGTGACTGAAGCTAGAAAAAGATCGGGCTCCTTAATTACTGCAAATATTGCTTTAGAAGAAAATCGCAATATTTTTGCAGTTCCGGGACCTGTCTCAAGTCCTTTGTCAGAAGGCCCTAATGAGCTAATTGCCGCTGGTGCTTATCCACTGGTTAATGCTGATTTTAAAAATTTGCTTTAGTTGACAAGAGTAAAATTTTTGGTATTTTAGAATTTGGTAGAAATTGTGCAAGGAAGGGGCATTCTATGCCTACTAAACGAAAAAATAAAAAGAATTTAGTTATTGTCGAGTCTCCTCATAAGGCTAAGACAATTGAAAAATATTTAGGAAGAAATTATCATGTTATCGCTTCAAAAGGCCATATTCGTGATTTACCCAAGTCTCAAATGGGAGTGGATGTAGAACATGACTATGAACCAAAATATATCTCCATTCGTGGAAAAGGCGATACGATTAAAGAATTAAAGAGCGAAGCTAAAAAAGCAAAATATGTTTATCTTGCTTCCGACCCGGATCGAGAAGGAGAAGCGATTGCTTGGCATGTCGCTCATGCATTAAATTTAGATCCAAAAGAACATAACCGCGTTGCTTTTAACGAAATTACTAAAGATGCTGTTAAGAATGCCTTTAAGAATCCAAGAACTATTGATATGGACATTGTTGATGCTCAACAAGCTCGTCGTGTCCTAGACCGTTTGGTTGGTTATTCAATTAGTCCGATTTTGTGGCAAAAGGTAAAGAAGGGATTGTCAGCTGGACGTGTTCAATCGATTGCCTTGAAGTTAGTAATTGATCGTGAAAATGAAATCAAGAACTTTAAGCCAGAAGAGTACTGGACTATTGATGCTGATTTTGAAAAGGGCTCAGAAAAGTTTAAGGGTGCTTTTTATGGCATTAAAGGCAAAAAGCAAGAGTTGCCAAATAACGAAGCAGTTCAAGATGTTTTAAAGCGAATTGATAAGCGGAAAAATTTTGAAGTTACAAAAGTAGTTAAAAAGGAAAGAAGACGTCAACCTACTGCTCCTTTTACTACTTCAACTATGCAACAAGAAGCAAACAAGCGCTTAGGCTACAGAACTCGTCGAACAATGAGAATTGCCCAATCTCTTTATGAAGGTGTGAACCTTGGTAAGGGATCTGTCGGCTTGATTACTTATATGCGTACTGACTCAAAGCGTATTGCTAATGTAGCAAAGCATGAAGCTTCAAAATTTATTCATGAAGAATACGGTGAAAATTACGCAGCAGTTAAGCCGCAACATTTTAAAAATGATGCGGATGCTCAAGATGCCCACGAAGCAATTCGTCCTACTTCAGCTTTTAGAACTCCAGCTTCGGTAAAAGAGTATTTAACAACTGAAGAATATCGACTATATACTTTAATTTGGTCAAGATTTATTGCTAGTCAAATGACTCCAGCTGTTTACGATACAGTTAGAGCTGATATTGAGCAAAATGATGTAACCTTCAGAACAACTGGCTCAAAACTTAAATTTGCTGGATTTACGAAGGTATACGATAACCAAAAAGAAAAGAGTAATGAACTACCCGAGTTGAATGAAGGCGATAAGGTTAAACTTAAGAAGACTGATGATCGTCAACACTTTACTCAACCACCTGCACGTTATACAGAAGCTAGTTTAGTTCGTGCTCTTGAAGAAAATGGTGTTGGTCGTCCATCAACTTATGCACCAACAATTGATACTATTCAAAAACGTTACTACGTAAAACTTGAAGGTAGATCAATTGTACCTACAGAATTAGGAGAAATTGTAGATAAGTTAATCGAAGAATTTTTCCCTGACATTGTTAACGTTGACTTTACAGCTCAACTTGAAAATGACCTAGATGGGGTTGAAGTAGGGAAGAAGAACTGGATTAAAGTAGTTGATGAATACTACAAGCCATTTTCTAAAGAGTTAGATAAAGCCGACCAACAAATTGAAAAGGTTCAAATTAAAGACGAACCTGCAGGCTTTAACTGTGATATTTGTGGAGCGCCAATGGTTATCAAAATGGGACGCTATGGTAAGTTCTATGCTTGCTCACGCTTCCCAGATTGTCGTAATACTAAACCAATCGTTAAGAAGATTGGCGTAACTTGTCCTAAGTGTGGTAAGGGCGAAGTTATCGAAAAGAAATCAAAACGCAACCGTAAATTCTATGGCTGTTCACGCTATCCAGATTGTGATTTTGTTTCATGGGATCAACCAATTGGTCGTAACTGTCCAAATGATGGTCACTTCTTAGTTCAAAAGAAGAACAAGAAAGGATTAGTAATCCTTTGTCCAAATGGTGATTACCGTGAAGAACCAGAAGAAAATTAAATTATAATAAAAATCAATGATATCATTAAAACGAAAGCGGTTTAATGATATCATTTTTATATAGACTTGAAAGAGTCGAGCAGAAAGGAAAGATTGCATGGTAAAGAATGTAACCGTAATTGGCGGAGGTCTTGCAGGGAGTGAAGCTGCATGGCAATTAGCTAAGCGTGGCATTGAAGTAGATTTATATGAAATGCGACCTAAGAAAAATACGCCTGCTCATGAAACTGCAAACTTTGCAGAATTAGTATGTACTAACTCAATGAGATCCAACCAACTGTCAAATGCTGTTGGTTTGTTAAAAGAAGAAATGCGGCAGCTGGATTCCTTAATTATGAAAGCAGCGGATGAAACAGCAGTACCTGCTGGGGGAGCTCTAGCTGTTGATAGAGATAAGTTTAGTGCAGTTGTAACTAAAACTTTGAAGGACTTGCCAAATGTTCATGTTCATGAGGAAGAAATCACTGAGATTCCAAAGGATGGGATCACGATCATTGCGACTGGTCCATTAACCTCAGATATACTAGCAGAACAGATTAAGGAGTTCTGCGGTACTGATTCACTTCATTTCTTTGATGCAGCTGCTCCAATTGTGGCAGCTAGCTCAATTAATCGTGATATTGTTTATAAAAAATCACGTTATGACAAGGGTGAAGCTGCATATTTGAATTGTCCCATGACTAAAGAAGAGTTTTACAATTTCTACAAAAACTTAGTTGGGGCCGAGACAGCTACCTTACATGGTTTTGAAGATAAGAATGTTTTTGAAGGATGTATGCCAATTGAAGTAATGGCCAAAAGAGGAGAAAAGACAATGCTCTTTGGCCCACTTAAACCAGTTGGTTTAGAAGATCCTAAGACCGGAAAAACTCCTTATGCAGTTGTGCAATTGCGTCAAGATAATGCAGCTAGCACAATGTATAACATCGTTGGTTTCCAAACTCATCTAAAATATGGTGAGCAAAAGAGAGTCTTTTCAATGATTCCAGGTCTTGAAAATGCAAAATTTGTTCGCTATGGTAAAATGCACCGCAACACCTATATTGCTAGTCCTGAAGTTTTGAATGCAAATTATGAAGCCAGAAAGCAAACTGGTCTCTTCTTTGCAGGACAAATGACAGGGGTAGAAGGTTATGTTGAAAGTGCCGGTTCTGGTTTAGTTGCCGGAATTAATGCAGCTAGAGAAGCTTTAGGAGAAGAAACCTTAGTCTTTCCTAAGTCAACTGCCTTGGGTTCTATGGCCAACTACATCACAACCACTAGCGCAAAGCATTTCCAACCAATGAATGCTTCCTATGCACTCTTGCCAAAATTAGATTACAAGGTAAGAAACAAGCAAGAAAGACACTTAGAAATTTCTAAACGAGCATTGAAGGATCTTGAAGCCTTTAAGGAAGAGAAGAAGCTTGATTAATAATGTCTAAAGAAAATGATAAATTAATCAAACAATTTCAAGATTACTTGAACTATGAACGTAATTATAGTAAAAATACTGTAAACTCTTACTTAAATGACCTAAATGAAGCTAAGGAATTTTTTAAAGAAAATGGAGGCTTTAGCGGCTGGGATCAAGTCAAAAGTCGCGATGTTGAAATTTTCTTACAAGACTTAGCGACCCAAAACAGGTCAAGAACTACTCAAGCGCGTAAAATGTCTAGTTTAAGATCTTTTTATCGCTTTCTCGTTAAGCGAGAAGTGCTAGATAATGATCCAATGCAGACAATTAGTTTAAGATTAGGCGAAAAGAAATTACCACAATTTTTCTATGAAAAAGAGATGCGACAAGTCTTTGATAGTCTTGCCGGTCATGACAAGTTGGTGGTTCGAAATCGCGCGATGTTTGAACTTTTTTACGCGACTGGGATGCGTTTAAGTGAGATGGCATCTTTAAAGCTAGATCAGATTGATTTTGATTTAAAGATTATCTTAGTTCATGGGAAGGGTAATAAGGACCGCTATGTTCCCTTTGGAAAAGATGCGGCCAGTACTTTAAAAGAATATTGTGATGAAAGTCGACTAGCTCTACTAGGTAAAAGTGAAGATCTAGGCTATGTATTTTTAAATAACCGGGGACAAAAGTTAACTGGCCGCGGAATTGAATACATTATGCAGCAAGTTTTCATTAAAGCTGGAGTTGGTGGAAAGGTTCATCCCCACATGCTTAGACACTCTTTTGCAACCGAAATGCTTAATAATGGAGCAGACCTAAGGAGTGTGCAGGAGCTTTTAGGCCATGAATCTTTATCAACGACGCAAATTTATACCCATGTCACAATGAAGCATTTACAAGCAGATTATCAAAAATTTTTCCCAAGAAAAGATAAGAAAGACGAGGCATAATAATATGACAACAATTTGTTCTGTTAGATATAACAATAAAACCGCCATCGCTGGTGATGGTCAAGTTACCTTAGGTGAAAAAGTTATTGCTAAGGCAACTGCTAAAAAGATTAGAAGAATTTATCATGATCAAGTAGTAATCGGCTTTGCTGGCGGTGTTGCAGATGCAGTTAGCTTGCAAGATATGCTTGAAGGAAAGCTTGAAACTTATTCTGGTGACTTACGTAGAGCTGCCGTTGAAATGGCGCAAAGCTGGCGTAAAGATCCAACTTTAGCTAAATTACAAGCTATGGTAATTGCTTTTAATGATAAAGACTTATTATTAATTTCTGGTAATGGTGAAGTACTTGAACCAGATGAAGATGTGGTAGCTATTGGTTCTGGTGGTAACTTTGCCCAAGCAGCTGCAATTGCTATGACTCGTCACAGTAATGGGATGAGTGCAAGTGAAATTGCTAAAGAAGCTGTTAAGATTGCTTCCGGAATTGATGTGTTTACAGATGACCACATTACTACTGATGAAATCTAGGTGAATTATTTTGACTGAAGAAAAAACTCCAAAACAAATTGTAGAATTACTTGATAAATATATTATTGGCCAAAACGAAGCTAAAAAGTCTGTTGCTGTTGCATTGTATAACCGTTATCGTAGATTGCAACTACCAAAACAAATGCAACAAGATATTACGCCAAAAAACATGTTAATGGCTGGTCCTACTGGTGTAGGTAAGACAGAAATTGCACGTCGACTTGCTAAAATTGTTGATGCACCTTTTGTAAAGGTTGAAGCAACTAAGTTTACTGAAGTTGGTTACGTTGGACGGGATGTTGAATCAATGGTTCGTGACTTAGTTGAAGAAGCAGTTCGAATGGAAGAAAAAGATCAATTTGAACATGTTAAAATGCAAGCTACTAAGAAAGCTAATAATCGTCTAGTTAAGTTAATTGTGCCCGGAATTAAGCGTGAAAACCGTGAAAATTCTATGCAACAAATGATGCAAATGCTTTCTGGTAACTTCAACATGAATCAACCTCAAGATAATGAAGAAGTAACTGATGATATTCGTAATGAACGTCTTAGCGTAGCTGATCAACTTAATAAGGGATTGCTTGAGAATCGTGAAGTTGCCATCGAAGTAGAACAAGCTCCAAAGGTAAACCCAATGGGCGATATGATGGGCCAAATGGGAATTGACATGTCAAGTTTGATGGGTGACTTGATGCCTAAGAAGACTGTTAAGCGTACATTAAAAGTATCAGATGCACGTGAAGTTTTAATTCAAGAAGAATCAAAGAAGTTAATTAACTACGATTCTCTCTACCAACGTGCAATTGAGCGTACTCAACAAAATGGTATTATCTTTATCGACGAAATTGACAAGATCACTGCTGGTAACAAGAAGACTTCTGGTGAAGTTTCTCGTGAAGGTGTACAAAGAGATATCTTACCAATTGTTGAAGGTTCAACTGTTTCAACTAAGTATGGTCCTGTGTCTACTGACCACATTCTCTTCATTGCGGCTGGTGCTTTTGCCGAAAGTAAGCCAAGCGATTTAATTCCAGAATTGCAAGGACGTTTTCCAATTCGTGTTGAATTAAATGCCTTGACTCAAGAAGACTTTGTTAAGATCTTAAAGGATCCACAAAATTCACTTTTGAAGCAATATATTGCACTTCTTAAGGCTGATGGTATTAAATTAGTCTTTACTCAAGAAGCAATTGATCGAATTGCTCAAATAGCTTTTGAAGTAAATCAAGGAACTGACAACATTGGTGCCCGTCGTCTAGCAACTATTTTAGAAAAATTACTTGAAGATGTTCTTTACGAAGGACCAGATATGAACATGGGTGAGATCACTATTACTCAGAAGTATGTTGATCAAAAATTGAGTGATATAATTATTAATAAAGACTTAACAAAATTTATTTTGTAATTTTAGTAGATAAAGAGAAGTTAAATTATGGATTATCAATTAAAGAATAATTTTTTAACAGTAACACTTTCTGATAAGGGTGCTGAAATTCAAAGTGTTAAAGATGTAAACAGCGGTCGAGAATACATGTGGCAAGCGGATCCCGAAATTTGGGGACGTCATGCTCCGGTTTTGTTCCCAGTAGTTGGACGTTTAAAGGACGATCAATATACTTATGATGGTAAAACTTACCATATGGGACAACATGGTTTTGCTCGGGATGCACAATTTACTGTTGAAGAACAAGATGATAAGCACATTGTTTTCCTTCTAACGTCTAATGAAGATACTAAAAAAATGTATCCATTTGATTTTGAACTAAGAGTATCTTACAGTTTAGTGAATAATTTGCTGGAAGAACACTTTACAGTAACGAATACTGATACTAAAGAAATGATCTTTGGTATTGGTGGCCACCCGGGTTTTAATTTGCCAACTGATAATGGTTTAAATAAGAATGATTACTACTTTAAGTTTGATCCTTCAATGGACCATGTGAAAATTCCTTTAAAGGCACCATATCTTGACTGGGAAAATCGTTCTTTGCTCGCAACTGATTCAATGTTTGAAATTAGTGATGAATTATTTAAGGATGACGCCTGGGTCTTTGAATTAAAGCAACCTAACAAGATTTCTATTAGAACTGATAAGAGTGACTACCACATTAACGTCAAAATGGAAAATGCACCATTTGTAGGTTTGTGGTCACAATATCCTAAGGCTGGCAACTATATTTGTATTGAACCATGGTGGGGAATTGCAGATACTTTAGACAGCGATGGTCAACTAGAACATAAACGTGGAATGAATCATATTGCTCCAAATGAAATTTGGGAGAATGGTTTTACTATTGCGTTTCATGACAAAGCTAAGTAATTAAGACAAATAAGACTTTGGTTGAAAGATCAAAGTCTTATTTTGTATGCAGGTGAGAAAATGAAGATTGGATATTTAAAAAATTTAGGCAGACATGAGCTGGAAAAAGCAGTAAGTAGATGGCCAGCTTTACATAAAGATGAAAAGGTCAGTTTAGAACCTGGTTCATATGATGAGATTGAAGATAAGATTCAAAACAATGAGTTAGATGCAGTCTTAGTTAATTCAAGACATACTATCTATCAGCAACTAGCTACTTATCCGGTTGATGAGGTTGCTGTAGTGGCCCTGGTGCAAGCGGGTAATTTTAATAAATATCAACAAACCGTTGAAATGAGTGATTTAAAGAATTTACCTTGCATTATGGTAGCGAAAGTAGAGGAAGAAAAGAGCGAATACCACTATTTAAAAGGTGTTCTTCAAGTTGATAGTGATTTACTTGCGGTTGAAACCTTAGGAGAAGCTGTTTTAATGGTTGAATCCGGATCTGGCTATTTAATTATGAATGAAAAAACGGCAGCCCACATTGATGATGACCAAGTACAAAAGTTATTCTTGTTGCGAGCTGGAAAACAACTAACTGAAGAATATGCTTTTATTGCTAAACCAGAAGATCAGCGAGTAGAAAAATTGAGCAAGATATTAAAAGAAATTATCAATTAAAAGTAAAATAATTATGTAAAGATATAAAATAATATTATTTGAAAACTCTAGTGCAAAACTAGAGTTTTTTTATACCTTGGCGTATACAAGTTCCCATTCTGGTGGGAATTTTGTTAAAATAGAATATATGTTCTAGAGAGGGTGAAAAGAAGTGCTAACAAGGTCACATCGAATTTGTAGTATTGCAATAGTGGAACTAAGCTTATTATTAACTAATCGGCTATTAATCGATCCAGTTAACAACATTATTATTCTGGCTGCGACTGCCATTGGCGCTTCTTTACCTGATATTGATGAATATAACAGTTCGGCAAGCAAAAAGTCAGTGATCAATTTTAGCCTTTTTCTTAAACATCGAGGAATTACGCATTCTTTCCTTGGCTGGGCTATATTTTCTGGCGGTCTATATTATCTAATGAATAAATTTATTCCTATTCATATTAATAACTTAACTTCTCAGAATTATTGGAGTGCACTTTGGTTTGGGCTGGTAATTGGATATTTTTTGCATTTAGTTGAAGATAGTTTCAGTAAGCAAGGAGTAGAGTGGCTAGCGCCATTTTATAAGAAAAAAAGAAAGTCACCAATTCATTATAAAGTTGGGGGTTGCTTTGAGAACTTTTTAACTATGATGTCTTATTTAGCGGTAATTATGATGACCTTTTATTGGATTTGGCTTTCTTTGACACCTGCAACCCAAGTCTTTTTGTTTTGAAAAGTGGATTTAAGCCTGTAAGATAGGTACTGGGGGAAGATTCCAAGAGAGGAGTCCTGAATATGTCCCAATTATTAGTAATAGCCGGTTTAATCGGTATTTTGTATGGTGCAGTTGAGCTTAAAGCCCAGCCAATTCCAGTTGAAAATGATACAGTTCATAAAGGACGTTAATTGACCTAGATGACCAAGAGCTAAAATTGCTCTTGGTCATTTTTAGTTTAACCAGTATACTGGTAGAAAGAAGAATATTAAAGGATATGAAGTATGGATTCGAATGAATTAATTTTTACTAAATTAGAAAATAAACGTTTACGTTATAATTTGCTTGCAGATATTTTGTTAATTCTTGGAGGTATTTTAATGTTTAGACAGCCTCCAATGAGCTTATTATTTCAATTACTTGGAGCCGGTTTAATTATTATCGGAACCGTATTTACTTTTTTATCATTTCGAGTAAGGACTAGTAAGCAATATCATGACCTATCTTTATTAGTTAAAAATGAGCCAAGTAGTTTTAAGGAGGTCGTTAATTTATTTGGAGCAAAGTTAACGGCATTAGCTTTGTTGGTGGGAATAGGTCTGATAGCATTAGCAATTTGCTTTTTCTTTTTACTTAGTCGCTCTTGGATTAAAGCTTTATTGTTTTTCTTAACATTTGAGACTGTAATTGATTTGAAAGATTTTATGAATAATATCACAAAATTAAAGGATGAAAGTGCAATTTAGGTTTTCATCCTTTTTATATCAATAAAAATATTTGTGATTTTGTGAGCATATTATTTTACTTTAATTATTGGATTGGATATTATAGTATCATAAGAATTTTGCTTTCGAGAAAGAATCACTTTAAAACACTATATAATTGCTTATTCTGTAAATTTTCCTGGGTGAGAATAAGTAATTAAACTGGAGGTATTTTTATTGATAAGTATTGTTAAGAGTAAATCATTTGGTCTTGCAGCTGCAATGACTTTAATTTGTTCCGTGGCAGGTATTTTCCTAGCAAAATTACCCTATGTTAATTTGATTGGTGCGTTGGTAATTGCACTTTTATTGGGAATTTCACTGCAGGTTTTACCAGTTGGGGTAAGAGAAGAAGCAGCACCAGGGATTGGTTTTATTTCTAATAAGTTTTTGAGATTAGGAATTATTTTACTGGGTTTTAGACTTAATCTTACTAAGTTAGCTGATGCTGGTATTAAAACAATTTTAGTTGCAATGCTAGGAGTAAGTGGAACGATTGTTTTGACTTATTGGCTTAGTAAAAAATTTGGGGCAGAAGATGAATTAGCAGTGTTATCAGCTTGTGGCTGCGGAATTTGTGGAGCAGCTGCTGTAATGGGCGTTTCCCCTCAAATTGAAAGTAGAGATGAAGAACGTAAAAGAGAAAACGAGGTACTTGCTGTTGCCGTAGTTTGTGTGATGGGAACAGTATTTACACTCTTAGAAATTGTGATTAAACCAATGCTTGGGTTAACAGATTCACAATTTGGTATTGTTGCTGGTGGATCTCTTCATGAAATTGCCCATGCTATTGCAGCTGGTAGTGCTTTTGGTGAAGCAAGTTTAGATAGTGCATTAATTATGAAATTATCACGTGTTTTACTTTTAGCACCAGTTGCTTTAATAATTGGATACTGGTACCAAAGAAGACTGGTAAAAGAAAGTACGCAAGATCATACACAAGCACCTAAGAAATTACCAATTCCTTGGTTTTTAGGCGGATTTATTTTAACCAGTATTTTAGGTACTTTCTTACCATTCCCACCAGTAGTTTTAGATGGCTTGGTTCAAGCAGCGTATGTATTTTTGGGGATGGCAATGGCCGCTTTAGGTATTTCAGTTAACTTCAGTGTTATCTTCAAACGTGGTGGTACCGTCTTTGGGGCTGCTGCAATTAGTTCTACTTGCTTGATGATCTTCATGATTATTATGAGTAAGTTATTCTTTTAAATAAATGATAAAAAGCCGATTGCTTAATGAACAAGCAATCGGCTTTTTTACATTTGATCATATTTACTCCATTGATCCTGCAATTTTTCAATTAAAGTCATAAGACGAGTTTGGTTTTGCAGGCATAGAACTTTTGATGAGCCACCTCATCTTAAATATTATATTGGAGAAAAATATAGTTAACTCCACAAAGTATTTACAAATACTTTGTGGAGTTTTTATAATTAGTTAAGTCATAATTATTTTATACATGGGAGGGTTGAAAATGCTGCCAAACAAGAAAAAAGAAATAAGATCTATAGTTGGAATGTTAGTTTTACTCATATTTTTAATCTTGGTGAATGTATATCATCAGAATTTAAGTGTATATTGGACTAGTTTCTTGATCATCGGTGGAAGCCTGTTGTTTATTGGTGTTATTTATAAAATTATAAAAGTCATCAAAGAATATTGAGTAATAGATAGCGCTACTGAGATATAAATTAACTATTTATGATTGATTTTGATCGATTTTCATGATATCCTAATTATATCAATTGAAATTCACCTTTAGAAAGAAGGGTCGCTGTTGCGTCTTTAATCTTGCAAAACTAAGCATAGTTGAAATTATTCGTTTTTTATTAAAGGGATGAACTATGCACTTTTGACAAGATTATTAGACGGACATGATCTTCTTTTAATACGTAAAAACATGGAGAGTCTGTACTTGTCATAAGTGCAGGCTCTTTTTTCGAGGTGATTTAAATGAGTAGTATTAAAATTTCGAATGTATCATTTAGATATGAAGATAGTAGCAACAATATTTTTAATAATTTAAATTTAGACTTAGATAGCTCTTGGAAGCTAGGACTAGTGGGTAGAAATGGACGAGGAAAAACGACTTTTCTTAAACTTTTACAGGGAAAATTAGTTGGAAGAGGTGAAATTCAAACTAAATTGAATTTTTCTTATTATCCAATTAGGATTAAGGATCCGACTAATATCACTCTATATGAGTTACAAGATCAAGTTATGTTTGAACAATGGAAACTAGAGCGTGAGTTAAATTTAATGCACGTTGACTCAAATTTAATCTGGCAGCCATTTAATACTCTGAGCGGTGGAGAACAAACTAAAATTTTATTAGCTTTATCATTTATTGATCAAAATTCTTTTCCTCTCATTGATGAACCTACAAATCATTTAGATGAAAAAAGTCGTCAGGAAATCTGTAAATATTTAACTAAACATCATAAAGGATATATTGTTGTAAGTCATGATCGTAATTTTTTAAATCAAGTAACTGATCATGTGCTAGCAATCGAAAATACCGAAATTCATTTATATCACGGAAATTATGCAACATATGAACAAATTAAATAAGACCGTGATGAATTCAATCGTGAAAAAAATGAAAAACTAGCTGGCGAAATTAAAAACTTACATAATCAAAAAGAACAATTTTATCATTGGGCACAAAAAATAGAAGCTAGAAAAAATTTGGGACAAAAAACACAATATATTCTTAACCGTAGAGCTAGAGTAAATAAGGCTGCGATTGGACATGCAGCAGCCAAAATGATGAAGAAATCTATTACACGTAGAAATAGAATGGATAAAAAGATTGAAGAAAAAGAAGGATTGATGGTTAACATTGAAGATATACCAAAATTAACGATGAACTTTCAAGCTAATTATCATTCCACTCTTCTTGAAACTAGAGGTTTAGGTCTAAAGGTAGGAGATAAACATCTATTTTCTAATTTGAATTTGATAGTAAAAAATCATGGTATTGTTGCACTTGAAGGTAAAAATGGCTCTGGAAAATCCACTTTTTTAAAATTTTTATTGAATAAAGTCTCAGCAAATAGTAATGGGAGATGCGTGCTAGCTAATGGGTTAAGAATTTCGTATTTACCACAAGATTTCACAATATATCAAGGGAGTTTAAAGAATTTTGCGCTTCATCAAAAATTATCTTATAAAGATCTTCTGAATATTTTAAAAAAGATGGGCTTTCCTCGAACTAACTTTAATGTGCCAATTGAAGAGATGAGTATGGGACAACAGAAAAGAATTGCTTTAGCTAAATCACTACTTGAGCCAGCAGATTTGTATTTATGGGATGAACCAGCAAACTATCTAGATGTCTTTAATCAAGATCAATTGATTAATTTACTACAAGAAATAAAGCCAGCAATGCTTTTAATTGACCATGACCAGTATTTTATTAAACAAGTTGCCGATAAAAGAATTAAATTAGCAAATTAAACCATATTAAAAAATGGATAGGGGAAAAGAAACCTATCCATTTTTATTTACTTATTTAGTTATGTGGAAAAAATGATTAATTAAAATTCGAATTTTCTTGTAAAAATAGGGTGAGTACGATGATCTAAGTAGGCTGCTTCTTTTGGTGTAATTTCTAAAACCCGCAGATCTTCTTTTGCCCCTTCAATATCATCTGCATATATTTCATTTAAATAATCATTTTTTTCAAAAATCTCGTCAATATATTCATGTTCGACATTTTTAATTATTCCCCGGATTGAAAATCCACATGAATCCATCGTGCCATCTCCTTTGTACCCATTAATAATCACCTTAGGTTGATGGATCAAATCTTGAAAGAATGGATTTTGACTAGAGGTAACAATGTAGAGCTTACCATTTTTATTCAAAACTAGATCACAGACTTGAGCAGAAGGTGCACCATGATGTGTCGTAGCAACATCAACATTGTGAACTTCATTAGTCGCAAATTCTAAGAATTCTTCATTACTAGTTTGATTATTTAAGATACTAACCATGTCTATTCCTCACTTAAATTTATTTTTATTCAAGTTCTATTATAGAATGGATTTGTGATATATCTATATTAGAAGTATTTGATTCGAAGTTTTCTATAATTATATTTACTTGAAAGTATGTTGGCTTGTAAGTATACTTTTAATTTGTAAGTAGATATACAACCTATATTGGAAGAAGGAAGATTGCTGTGGCAGAAGAAAAATATTACGGTGCAAATGCAATTGTTGATAGCTTAATTAATCATGATGTTAAATTTGTCTTTGGAATTCCAGGTGCCAAAATTGATCGAGTATTTGAATTACTTGAACATTCTAAAGATCCACGTACGCCTAAATTTGTTTTAACGCGGCACGAACAAAATGCGGCCTTCATGGCGGCTGGAGTAGGAAGGATTACAGGAAAACCCGGTGTTGTCCTTACTACTTCAGGGCCGGGTGCATCAAATTTAGCAACTGGCTTAGTAACTGCTACAGCAGAAGGTGATCCCGTACTAGCTATTTCCGGCCAAGTGCAGCGAACAGATCTTCTGCGTTTAACTCACCAAAGTATGAAAAATGCAGCTTTATTTGCTCCGATTACTAAATATAGTGCCGAAGTTCAAGAGCCTGAGAATATTTCTGAGGTGATTGCTAACGCATATCAAGAAGCAGAGGCATCTAAGCAAGGGGCAAGTTTTGTTTCTGTTCCACAAGATGTAACTGATGCAGAAGTAAAGACGAGCGTGATTGCACCACTTGAGCCGCCAAAGTTAGGACCAGCTAGTCCAATTGAATCAACTTTACTTTCACAGCGTATTAAAGCCGCAAAGCTTCCTGTACTTTTGTTAGGAATGCGGGCATCTGATCCAGAAACTACCAGAGCTATCAGACGTTTAATTGCGGAAACTCATTTACCTGTAGTTGAAACTTTTCAAGGTGCTGGAATTATCCCACGTGAATTAGAGGATGATTTCTTCGGTCGTGTAGGTTTGTTTAGAAACCAACCAGGTGATCAATTGCTTAAAAAGAGTGATCTGGTTATTGCAATTGGTTATGATCCAATTGAATATGAGCCTCGAAACTGGAATTCTGATCGAAGCGCGAATATTGTTGTAATTGATTCGATGCGGGCAGAAATTGATAAAAATTATCAGCCTGAGCGAGAATTGGTTGGAGATATTTCTCAAACTTTAGACTTCCTCTTACCCTATATGAAGGGCTATTCCATGCCGAATGAATCTAAAGAGTATCTTGATTCATTACGTAAAACTTTGCAAAAACGTGATACACCACCTGCTGTGACTAAAGATCAAGTGAAAAGTCATCCCCTAAGTATTATCCAGGCCCTACAAGACCGAGTTACCGATGACATGACGGTAACAGTGGATGTTGGTAGTTTTTACATCTGGATGGCACGGCACTTTAGAAGTTATGAACCACGTCATTTGCTTTTTAGTAACGGAATGCAAACACTTGGAGTTGCTCTTCCTTGGGCGGTCGCAGCAGCTTTGGTAAGACCAAATACAAAAATTGTTTCTGTTTCTGGGGATGGAGGCTTCATGTTCTCCTCACAAGATTTAGAGACTGCTGTTCGATTAGGTTTGAATATTGTCCATATTATCTGGAATGATGGAAATTATGACATGGTTAAATTCCAAGAAGAATTAAAGTATGGCGATTCAGCAGCTGTTAAATTTGGCCCTGTAGACTTTGTTAAATATGCAGAAAGCTTTGGTGCTAAGGGTTACCGTGTAGAGAAAGCAGCTGACTTAGATAGGATTTTGGATAAGGCCTTTAAGGAAGATGGTCCAACTGTGGTTGATATACCAGTTGATTACAGTTTTAATCAAGAATTAGGAAAGACAATCTTAGAGGATCAACTGCATTAATGGAAGGTAGAAAAATTATGGCAAAATATGAAAGCAAGGTTTATCAACATGGTACTTTGGGGATGCTGGTGCCAGGATTGTTTGAAGGGACAATGACAGTTGCAGATCTGTTAAAACACGGTGACTGGGGCATTGGAACAGCTAGCGGCCTTGATGGTGAAATGATTTTACTTGATCATGTACCGTATTTAGCTCAAAGCAATGGTGAAATTAGAATCTTAAAACCAGAAGAAAAGGTCCCATTTGCGACAGTTCACTTTGAAGAGATAAAAGATAGTTTTAAGGTCGAAAATTTAACTCAAAAAGAATTAGAAGATAAAATTCTAGTTGATTACCCTTATAAAAATGTCTTTTTCGCAGTTAAAATTGTGGGAACTTTTTCAACTGTTAAAACAAGAGTAGTTGAAAAGCAGACAAGGCCTTACAAGACTTTATTGCAGGTAGCAGATGAACAAGCTGTTTTTGAATCTACTGATGTTTCTGGTACAGTCATAGGTTACTTTGCACCGAAGATGTTCCAAGGAATGGCAGCTGCTGGATACCATTTGCATTTTTTAGCAGATAATAAGTCAATTGGTGGGCACTTATTAGACTTTAAGATAAAAGAAGCAACTGTTTATTTACAACCATTTACTACTATTGAGCAACATTTGCCAATGGATAACCAAGAATTTTTGAACAAAGATTTGGATATTGCTGATATGCATGATCAAATCCAAAAGGCGGAAGGATAAAAAAGCAGATCATTACCGTTAATTATGGTAGTGGTCTGCTTCTTTTTATAATTTATTATTTAACTGCTTTACCTGGATTTTTACTTGATGGTAGATACAGAACCAAATAATTACGTACCCGATGATATACAGTGCGGTAAAAACTAGAAATGGGATAAGTTGTAACTCTATCCAATTATTAAAAACATAAAAGAGAAGGTAGTCAATGTAAATTACAATCGCATCAATCATAGTTGCAAGTCCAAGAGAGATTTTTTCAACTTTAAAGACTGCGCTGATACCTCCTGCGATAAAGGCTAGTAATAAACTGGAAAGAATATTTTTATTTACGTTTTGAATCGAAATAGTATGGAAGTTAATGGTAAAAGAATAAATATAATAAAAAATCACAAGAATTAAGGGGCCAAAGCCTGCAGCTTTTAGGCCGCTTTTAATAAAATTTTTGATAAAATCTTTCATTTTAATTCAGTTCCTTCCTAATTTTAGAAAAACAACGTCTTGAAACATAGTCGCTTAATCCATTTGTCATAATGACATTTACCCCAGAAGTTTTTGTTTCTTTAAATTCATCGATATAAAAGCGATTTATAATAGTAGACTTATTGATACGCCAAAAATTAGTGGGGAGGGTCTCTTCTATTTGGTAGAGTCTTTTTCTGATGTGGTATTGCTTCTTATTGCAGATAGCAAAAACCTTATTTTCAATAATTGTAAACATCATAATATTGTCTAAGTTAAGCATAATTAAATCTTTGTCATCATAGGCAGGTATTATATTTGAATTGCCATTTGATAAAACGAATTGCTCTAATTGAGTAGAAAAATCATTTTTTCGATGGACGGTAGCTTCGACAATTTCTTGACTGTTTGGATTAATAAATAACTTAAATTTCATTTCTTACTCCTTTCAAGTTAAATTATATCGATATAGGAGATTTTTACTTTGATTTATCAGTCATCGGTCGAAATTGACTTTTAATCGGTAATAATATTTTGATTTCAAAAATATAAAATTACGAAAGCAAGCGTTGACCCTTTTTGTTATTTAAATGAAATAATATTACGCACTAATAAAATTATTAATTAAATATTATGCAATATGCTTATTAGCACAATACTATTTATAGGAAGATTTAATTCTAAAGAAAGTCATATAAATTATCTAAGAGTATAGAATAAGAAAAGATTATATGTTACTATATCACTTGTAATTAATTTTAGATAATAGTACATTAACAGTGATGACGAGCATTTATGTTAAGTAGTAAAAGGGATGATAAAAGTAAGGTTAAATAGATTTAAAATTTAAGCTAATTTAAATAAATAACTTGTCTAATTAAACAAACTTAAATTTTGAAGTTGGAGGAAAATATGGTTTCAAAAAACAATATTGAAATGAAATATAAAAAAATGAGAGACGAAAAACAACGTTTCTCAATTCGTAAATTTAGTGTGGGAGCTGCATCCGTTTTAATTGGGCTAAGTTTTAGTTTATATAACGGACAACAAGCATTTGCTGATACTGTTGATAATGGCAATAAGTCTGTTGTAGCAAATGCACAAGATAAAGAACAAACAGACAATAAACAAAATACTGATACTAATCCTCAAAATAACGAAGATAAAACAAATAATAATCAAACTCAAAATACAGTAACTGCTGATCTTGATCACAGTACTGTTGGGGCTAGTTACAAGGCTGATACTACTAATGCTAGCGAAGCTAACAAGAGTAGTGATAAGTCAGATGAAAAGCAAGCTGCAACTACTGAAACTGCTAAAACTGAAGAAGCTGCTACTAAGGAAGTAGAAGCAAAGAATACTGCAAATGATGATGTAGCTAAGAAAACTGAAGAGGCAGCTGCTAAGACAGATACTAAGGTCGATGTTAATAAAACAGTAGTAGAAAATGTAAAGACTGAAGCTGCTACTCCTAATGTAGAGACTAGGAACATTGAAACTCAAACTGCAAAGACTGATGAAGAAAAAGTAGAAAAAGCAGTTGACAATACTTCTTCTGATTTAAAAAACGCAGTAGAGAATGCAAATACTGAAGTTTCAACTAATACATTTAACGTAAATAAAGCAGTTCGAAATGCATTATTCCTTAGTGCAAATAATCTTGCTGAACGTAAGGTAGCAGCTATAGCACTTCCAGCTGAAGCAGAAGATCCTAATGCCGTAACAGTTAGTGATGCGAAGGGATTTATTGATGCAATTCAAAATGGGACTGCTACTACTATTAATGTTGCTAGAGATCTTAATTTAGCAGACCAAACAGATAAGAAGTATACAGAAATTAATATCAAGAATAAGCGTAATATTGTAATTCAATCAGATAATCCAGAAGAAAAACGTACAATTGATTTCTCTGGATATTCATTTGATATGAATACAGAGAATTCCGTAACCTTTAAAGATTTGAATATTTATGCTCGTAGTTACTGGGGCCTTGTTTATAATGCTGGTGGCTACACATTTAATAATGTTAACTTTACTGGTTCACAACTTATCTATACTAAACCAAGTATTAATTCAACCTTAACATTTAAGAATAATATTACTGCAAATTCTGTTTCCTCTTATGTAGGACCACTTGATGGTAAGACCCGCGATACTCAACAAAACGGTGGGCAGCAAATTCTTCAATTTGAAGGTGGAACAAATCAAATTATTTTTGATGAAAACAGTAATGTGACCTTAACAACAGAAGATGCTAATGCTCTTGAAATTGATGGTGGGACCACAACAATTGATGTAAAAGACGGTGCAAATGTAGCAATTAATCCACATTCTAAGGGTAATCCTGAAAGTCGTAATGGAATTGGAACTGGGTATGTTGCTCGTGCTATTGCTGCCAATGCAAAGATGACAATTAATATTGATACAAATTCAACTTTAACTATTAATACTGAAAAGGTAGATGACGATAAAGATGTTGCAGGAGCATTATATTTAAATTCTGATGCTGCTCTTAATGTAAATGGTAAATTAGTTATCAATTCAAATGGCACACCAAGTGCAAGCAAAAGCAATGGTGTTCCAGTATACATCAATGGAAGTGCAAATATTAATGTTGGAAATGGTGGTAGTTTCGTATTAGATGCTACAAATCTTGGAGACTATAGTTCAAGTCTAATTTCTGTTAATGGTAAGGGGACGGTTAAGTTAGATCCTCACTCTACTTTCAAGATTAGCGGTGACGGTACTGGAGCTGTAACTGCAATTAATCTTTCAAGCGGTAGTACTTTCACTTCTGACCAACCAGATTCATTTACTATTGATCTCTCCGCAAATACCAGTAATGGTAAGTCACTAATTAAAAATGGTACTATTAATTTCAGTCGTGTTAAGACGGTTACTGATGGAAACGAATCACAGCCTTTGGGCAAAATTGATGTAACTTATGATAGAAATGGTAATGCTACTTCTTACACAATTACTGCACAAGATAAAAATACGGTTAATCAAGTAGCAGAGGGACTGGCTAACAAGAGCTTGATTAGCTTAGTTAAAGCTGGTGAGGACGTTACTCTATCTAACCTTCATTTAAGTAAGAATAATGTATTGACTGGTACTGTAGCTTCAAGTGGTAGTGACAATCCAATTTATGTAACTGTTACCGTTGGTGGGGTAAGCACTAATGTGCCAGTAGTAGGACATTACACTGTGTACACCAAAACTAATAAAACAGTAACTTCAAACAATGTTGATTACGCTGCACAAACTGCTTCAACTGGTGGTAATTTCTCTATTGATTTATCAAAACTTGCAAGTAGCTTGACTAATGATGCACAAGTTACAGTTACTGCTACAAAAGATTTCGTTGAATCCGCTCAAACTAAAAGCGTAGCAGCATTACGTGCACTTAATACTACTACTCTTAAAGAATTAGTAGATGCTGCTCCAGCAGAAGAAGCAAAGCCAAGTTACTACAATGCTACTGAAGAAGCTCAAAAGGCCTATACTGATGCAATTTCAAAAGGTAATGACATTCTTGCCGATCCAAATAATTACGATCAAGTTGACGTTGATAATGCCGTAACTGCCATTCAAAATGCTCAGAAGGCTTTAACTGGTAAAGAAACTGATAAGAAAGCCCTTCAAAAAGCAGTTGATGACGCATCAAAAGTAGAATCAAGCGATAACTACACTAATGCGGATGCTAGGCTTCAAAATGATTACCAAGCTGCAATTAAAGCAGGTCAAGGTATTTTAAGTAAAGAAAATGCTACTCAAACTGAGGTAGATAATGCATTAACTACCATTAATAATGCAAAAGATGCTTTAAATGGGGATGCTAAGAAAGCTGCAAGTAAGGAAGCTCTTCAAAAGGCAGTTGATGAAGCACCTACTGTAAAATCAGATGATGCAGCATACTACAATGGTTCTGCTGAAGCTAAAACTGCTTATGACGATGCAATCAGTGCAGGTCAAACAGTTTTAGATAATCCAGATGCAACTGCTACTCAAATTACTGATGCTTTAAATGCCATTAATACTGCTAAGGGTAATCTTAAGGGTGAAGCAACTGATAAAGCAGCGCTTCAAACAGCAGTTGACAATTCTGCAACTGTAAAAGAAAGCAATAACTATACTAATGCAGACCAAACTCAAAAGACTGCATATGATAAAGCAGTTACAGCTGCACAAACAGTTTTAGATAAAACTAATGCAACTCAAGCAGAAGTGAACCAAGCTCTTCAAGATCTTGAAACTGCAAATCGTAACCTAAATGGTGATGCTAAGACTGAAGCTGCAAACAAGGCTGCCTTAGAAGCTGCTGTTAAGGATGCGCCAAATGTAAGAAATACACCTGCATACTACAACGGTAGTGAAGAAACCCAAACAGCATATAATAATGCAATTACTGCTGGTCAAACAGTTTTGAATGAAGCAAATCCATCTGCAAGTGAAGTTAAGAATGCTTTAGATGCAATTAATGCAGCAAAAGATAACCTTAAAGGTAAGGCTACTAACACTGAAGCTTTGGAAACGGCTTTAACCAATGCTAATAATGCTAAGGAAACTGGTAATTACACTAATGCCGACCAAGCAAATCAAGAAGCCCTTAATAATGCGATTATTGCTGGTCAAGAGATTTTAAAGAATACTAGTGCAACTCAGGCGCAAGTAGACAGTGCAGCAAAGGCTATTACTGATGCAATTAGTGGTTTGAATGGGGATACTAACCTTGCAAATGCTAAGACTGCTGCTACTGAAGATATTCAAAAGGCTTTAGATACTAAGACTACCGAAATCACTGACGCTACTAATATTGATCAAGCTACTAAGGATCAATTAATTGCCGATGCTAAGAAGGCAGCAGAGGATGCTAATACTGCGATTAATCAATCAACCGATACTGATACAGTTAATACTGCTAAAACTGAAGGGATTGCTAACATCAATAAGGTAACAGTTCCAAGTTTAGCCGATGCTAAAACTAAGGCAGCCAAAGAAATTGATCAAGCATTAACTGATAAGACCAAGGAAATCAATAACGCTGAAAATATTGATCAAACAACAAAAGATCAGTTAATTAAAGAAGCAACTGATGCAGCAAATACAGCAAAGGATGCTATTGAAAAATCTACAACTAATGACGAAGCAACTAAAGCAGGCCAAGCTGGTGTAGATGCAATTACCAATGTAAAGGTACCAAGCGTTACTGATAGTCAAAATGCTGCAAAAGAAGTAATTGATGATGCTCTTAACGCTAAGACTAAGGAAATCAACGATGCTAACAATATTGATCAAACAACTA
>CAIGRU010000382.1_pt1 | contig 31899 bp, 28 predicted proteins | sample 7351341 | NCBI WGS metagenome assembly CAIGRU01
GATTTTACTAAATTTTTTATCTCTTGTCTACTTTCTTTTACAATTAATTTCCGTCCTGTCGTAAAGGACAAAACCGTATCCGGCGTCTCCTCCGCCAATTCCAGAAGATCCGGATTGATCAGGACTTTGACCCCGTTGATCTTTGTGACTTCTATCATCTTCCTGTTCTCACGTCCTTCCATATATTGTAGTCAAGTCGTTAATTATGTCAACCTGTTGTACATCCGTTCACGGGCTGACTGCATTCAACTTTTAAATTTTACCACATATCAGAGAAAACTGCAAAGCAAATAAAAGAATTTGAGAGGAATTTATTGGATTTTAAACGGAAAATTTACAGAAGGGACTTTCCATATGAAGAAAGTCCCTTCCAAATAGATCTATTCTGTCGTCTGCTTACCGTTTCAGATTAACAAGCTCTTCCAGCAAAGTGTCAGACACGGTGATAATACGGCTGTTCGCCTGGAAACCACGCTGTGTCGTGATCATGGTCGTGAATTCACTTGACAGATCCACGTTACTCATCTCCAGATAACCAGAAGTCATCTTGCCGTTGCCGCCGGCCGTGATGTCCTTGCCGACACCGTCGAACTCACCGGAGTTCTGCGTCGCGGAATACAGATTGTTACCGGCCTTGGACAAACCGGACGGGTTGGCGAATTCCGCTACCGCGATCTGTCCTAACAGCTTCGACAGACCGTTATCGTAGGAAGCTACGATCTTACCGTCCTGCCCTACCTCGATACCGATCAGCTCACCCTGCTTACGGCCTGCGCCGACGGTGCTTCCGTCCTTGGAGCCGTTGGTCATCTCCAGCGTACACTTACCGCCGTTACCGACGTTGCTGATAGAGGAGAAGTCGATGTCGATATTGCTGAACTGGGTCAGCTCGATATTGTTACCATCCAGAGAAGGCGCAGAAGAATTAAACGTAAGTGTCGCCTCGTTCTGGCCCTGTCCGCCAACATAAGAGAACTTACCGGTCTCATGATCAAACACGATCATATTGCCTTTGAAATTCTCTGTCATGTTGATCTGTGCTGAACCGTCCGGGCCGACATAGTCTATCGTATAAGTCTTACCCTCACCGTCTTTGATATGGTATACCTGCTCTAAGATCGCTGCCTGATTGGCCTCCTCATTTTTCAACGTAACGCCAAAGTTTCCGTTACCATCATAATTGGACGCCTCTGTCGTTTTGAAAGTTGCCTCAAAACTTATCTCAATATTTTCCGGCGGATCTCCGGGTTTTGCCGTTACATTGCTTACACCGTCCAGTCCCTCCATATCCTTCAGCGTTGCTGCCCAGTCTGTTACCTTTTCAGAGGTTCCATCATCCTTTTTCTTATAATAAGAGGAATCCGCCGTGTTGTAGATCAGGTTATAGGGTTCTGCCTCCAGCTGTGCTTTTGTCAAAGTCACGGTGCCGGTCACGGTAACATCTGCACCTTCGGCAACCGCTCCTGCTGTAGCCGGTGTCGTAATCTTAATATTCTTTCCTGCCGCCACGACCATGGCATTTTTGCTGTAACCGTCCAGTATTTTTTCCATCGCCAGATTGATGGTAAATTCATTATTCGCCGCATCGTACTTCGCATTCGGATCCATCGTATACTTGCTGGTTGTAGTCTTAACATCAGAAGATCCGAAAGTGGCAATCTGTTCAATATTACTCAGATTATATAACTTGACCAGAGAAACGCCGTCCTGATCAAGTATATCATCCAGCTGTACACGGAACCGATCATCTTCCCCTACACTATGGAATGAGAATACTGCCGTATACTTATAACCCTGCGCATCGAAGAAGGACATGGTACGTTTCAGGCCGTCCGGGCTGTTTAAGTTGGTATCCTTCTTATCCAGAAGACCGGAAATATAACCCTTCGTCGTCGCTTCCGGATCGGAGTGCAGGTTATCCGGATGCATTACCTGCAGCGCGGATACGATATCCTGCTTGATCTCTCCCGTGTTCGGGTCTACCTGCCAGCCCATGACCGTGTAACCGGTGTTGGCCATAACCAGATTACCCGCGGCGTCCACGGTGAAAGAACCGTCTCTTGTGAAGAAGTTCTGGGAACCGTCGCTCACGACGAAGAAGGAATCTCCCTCGATCATGATATCCCACGGGTTATTGGTTGACTGTGCGGAACCCTGACGTGTGATCGCCGTAGAGATTGCACCTGTCTTGGCGCCCAGACCAACCTGTCTGGGGTTGATACCGCCGCGTCCGGTATCGCTGTTGGCGCCGGATGCCGCCTGCGTTGTCTGGTACAGCAGATCGCTGAATACCATATTCTGTGCCTTATATGCTGTTGTATTAACGTTAGCGATGTTATTACCGATAACGTCCATTCTTGACTGGTGTGTTGTAAGGCCCGCCACACCAGAGAACAATGATCTCATCATAGTAAAATGACCTCCTTAAATATCCATACAGTGGAACCGTCCGAGGACGCTGTCTGCAAAAACAGCATCCTCTCTGCCCATTCTGTCAGTCATGGGCACAAGCCTCCATAAAGGTCCGGCTGTTACATAATAACGGCTCCGTCAATATTGGTAAATACATTTGCACTGGTCTCTGTCTGATCCATCGCCGTGATGACCGTCTGATTCGGCACATTCACGATAAATGCCAGCGAATCCACGATGACCAGCGACTCATTGATCCCTTTCGCTCCTGCTTTGGCCGCTCCCATGTTCAGGCGCTCCATCTGCTCCCTGGTCAACTCGATATTTCTGTCAACCAGCCGGTTCGCCGCATGTTTGGAAAATTTTACCTCGCCCTCACTCCGGATCCCGTCTGTCTTACCGGACAGGATATCCTGAAAGCTCAGTCCGTTTTGTTGTGTATTTTCCGTCTGCTGCCTGCCTGGATTTAAATACTGATCCTGCAGCCGCTCCATGGAAAGGAATTGATTTCCCTGAATCTTCATATTCTCTCTCCTCCCTGAGATGACCGCAGCCGTCTCCGACTATGATCCATCGGCAGATCCGTCTGCCTCTTATACCTTCTTACTCTCTTCACCGGAATCTTCGTCGCCATCCCCATCCGGCTCCGTCGGGGCTGGGTCTTTATCTCCGTCTTCTTCCTTGTCTGCATCTGCTATCGCAACAAGATCCTTCATCTTCTTAATATATTTCTCAGCGCCTTCGATATAATCGTCTGTCAGGAATGACTTCTGATAATCATTCATACCGCTGAGGATCTTCTCAAGTTTCTCCACGTTCTCCCGGTCCGCTATCGAAAGTGCATCCAGTTTCGGAAGTTTCTTGTAGATAGTCATAAACTCGGCTCCCATGCTGTACGCTTCCAGATACTTCTTGTCTGCTACAGTATCCAGATCATCCAAAGAATAAGGCTGCCCGCCGATAGACAGATATGCCTTGCCATTCTCATAGATCACGTAATCCACATTACCCTGTACCGTGGTCTGTCTGCCGGAACTGTCGGTAACTTTCATCAAAACAGTCTGCCCTACGAGCGTAGATGCTCTGGAAAGCTCCAGTGTCGCGCTCATATTCTGCATCTGCTCCAACTCGGAGAATGTCGCAAACTGCGAGATATATTCCGTGTTCGAAGTCGGCTCCAACGGATCCTGATACTTCATCTGTGCCACGAGAAGCTGCAGGAATGCGTCCTTATCAAGATTGGATCCATTCTTTACCTTCGACTTATCTTTAGCCAGAGACTGCGCGGAGTTGCTCTCCACAAATTTGCCGTCTTTTACTTCCTGTACTACTCCCATCTTGTCTCTCCTTTCTTATGCCATATAATCTACTGTGCCGCCGTTTGCCTGCATCATTTCCACTGCGATCCGGTCGGAATCTTCCATCTCTTCCAGTTCTTCTTCACCTTCAAGCTGGTCCAGATTGATCCGCCGTCTGCCCTTGGATGCCTTCGACTGATCCTGTTCCGTGTTCCCGCTGTCCTGTGAGAACTGCTCTCCATACGCGTGATTGGCAACCGTTACTTCCACAGCATCCACTTTGATTCCCTGTTCTTCGAACTGGTGTTTCAACTGAATCAGCTGTGTCTCGATCACCGCACGGACCGTCTCGTTCTGTGTCGTGAAATGTGCCGTAAGCCCTCCGTCCTTCGCCACGATCTGTACGTTAACCGTACCGAGGCTTGCCGGATGCAGCTGCAGTTCCATCGTCTGTGTATCGGCCTTGACATTGATCTTCATGTACTCGACGATCTGGTTCATGATCTCCTGTGTCTGCATGGACCGGTACTCTGCCGGGGCTTCTGCCGGTACTTCCGGTATCTCTGCCGGGGCTTCCGCCTGCAACAGCGCCTGGCCCTCCCTGCCTTCTCTGCCATTCCCTGCCGAAGCATCTCTCTCCTGCATTTTCTGGCTGTCCTGTACTTCTTTGGCCGATGTGCCCGTCACGGATTCCTGAACGCTCTTGTTGCCGCTCTCGTCATCCACCGTCACTTTCACCTGTACAGTCTCACCGTCTTTTTGTACGGATACGGTATAATCCTTCATCCCTTCCAGATTCACCTCAGGCTCCTCTACAGCGTCTGTGCCGTCCTGCCCTGCAAGCATCTGCTTCATGAGCGCTTCCATTTCTTCATCGCTCAGTCCTAGCTCTTCCTGCAGAGTTGCCAGACTTTCTTCTACAGTTCCCAACAAATCCTGCAGATTGCCATAAAGCGTCTCGTCTGTCAGAAGCGCCATTTCATCCGTATTGCCGGACAAACTCAGCAACAGCTGTTTCAGGTTGTCGGTATCAAACAGTTCTACCGCCGTAAGACCCAGAATCTCCATGGCTTTCTCCACTTCCTCCGGCGTCATATCCATCTTCTCAGCGATATCCTCTACCAGATCTTTTGCAGACTTCTCCACTTCCTCCGCCGCAGCGGTATCGTTATCCGTCCTGCCGTCCGTTCTGGTATCCTGTGCGACATTCCCGTCCTGATCCCTTTGGACCGTATCTGACTTCTGGTCGGTTTTGTCTGCATTCTGCGCAGGCTTCTGCTCCACAGCCAGATCCTTCTTCACCGTGTTCACCGGTGGTGCTACCGTCTGGTTTGCCGGGGAATTGCCGTTCGAAATACCTGTCTGCGGTATGTCTGTCTTACCGTTTACCTTCGACATGACCTGTTCGAAACTCCCGCCGGTGGTCTCATCCGCCACGCTTCCTGCCGCGTCCGCCCGGCCTGCATATGCAAGCAGTGCGTTCACATTGTTCACCGTCATACTCCTTCTCTCCTCCTTTCTTTTATTTTCAAGGTTCTTTGCCCTTCCGGGCATCTATATATAATGCTGCGGCGAAAGATCCGTTACCCCTCCCGCCACAACAGTATATATTATATATCGGCTGCACCCGCATCTTCCACAAGCGCTCTTACCATGCTATATTTTACCTTTACGACTCCGGATCCATCATCCTCGTGATCTTCGCCGCGATCTCCGGATCCATGGACCCGAGAATGCTTCCCCTGTCCGACGTGCTCATCTGGCTCAGTATCCTGGCAACCAGATCCAGGTCATCGGTCATCGTCTCGAAGATAGCAGCCGCCTGCTTGGGCTTCATATCCACATAAGTCTGCGCATACTCTTTGGCTTCCTTATCCTCTTCCAGCTGCTGTACGACCTGTTTATACAAATACTCTGCCGTAGTGGGATCCATGGTCTCGTAGTATTTCTGATACTCCTCCGCTCCCGGCCCGTTCTCGGCATAGACTACTTCATTATAAAATTCCGTCCTGATCCGGTCGAAATCAACCTGCGCATCCTCAAATGTCTGCAGTCTCTCAATCTCTGCCCGCAGCTGGTCCATCTCCTCGGAATCACTGTTGCTTGCCGACTGCGCCCGCTCCAGCTCCAGTTCCAGCTCCGTAATATAATCAACCGCCTCCCGCAGGCTCGTATAACCGCCGTAGGATTCTTCCTCGTCCGTGGAATTCACCGCCTCCTCCGGCAGGATCATATTCACCACCGGCACATCTTTTAAGACAGGCGCCAGCACGCCGGAACCGAATCCGCCCACGTCCAGCTTCACAAGCAGGCACAGGATCGCGATCCAGATTACAACAATAACAACCGTTACCAGAAATACGGAAATACCGCCCGGCTCGTCGTCTCCGGCAATCTGCTCGGAAAGTTCTCTGGCCTTCTGCTTCGCTTCCTTCTTCTGCGCCTTTTGTTCTTCCTTTAATCTTTTGCGTTCTTCTTTTAATTTTTTCCTGTCAACCTCGGCGTCCGCCCCGGTATTCAAGTTTACAACTTCCTCTGCCATTACTGCTCCCCTTTTATTTTACTGCGCTGTCCGTAAGTGTAACTGGTCAGTTCGTCCACCGCCTTATGCTCTGCGGCGTTCTCCTCCCGCACGAACTCCACGAAAGCTTTCTCCCGCAGCTTCTCGTGCATCTTGCGCTCCTTCATGACTTCCTGCAGCCTGTTCCTTGCTTCTTCTACATGCTTCTCGGCAAACTTTACCTGCTCACGCTGGTCTTCTATCTTCTCATCCATGATCAGCATGGCGTTCCGGTTATCCTTCAGATCCATGATATGCAGCCTGCTGCTGCGCAGCCGCCGGCCCTCTTCCAGATAAGCCGTCTTCCTGTCGATCAGGCCCTGCAGCTTCTCTTCCTCCTGCGTAAGCCGCATCTGTGCCCTGCCAAGCTCCATCTTCGCCTGTGTCTCCAGCTGATACTGGATATTCAGAAGGCTCTGCATCCTGTATACAAATTTCGCCATGGCCGGTCACTCCCTAATCTTCAAAAAGCTCCCGCAGCATATCCACCGCCTGTTCATAATCGTATTTGGCATCCACATCCTGCATCAGGAATTCGTTCACCGCATCGATCTTCTCTATGGCATGGTCTATCTTCGGATTGCTTCCGCTCTTATAGGCGCCGATGTTGATCAGATCCTCCGCTTCATTGTAAGTTGCCAGCACGTTCTTTAATTTGCCGGCCAGCACTTTGTGTTCTTTGTCCACGATCTGTGACATACATCTGGAGATACTCTGCAGCACATCTATGGCCGGATAGTGATTCTGGTGCGCCAGCTTACGGTTCAGCATGATATGGCCGTCCAAAATACTTCTCGCCGTATCCGTGATCGGCTCATTCATATCATCGCCGTCCACCAGCACCGTGTACAGGCCCGTGATCGATCCCGTCTGTGCGCAGCCTGCCCGCTCAAGGAGTTTCGGCATCTCCGAATATACGCTGGGCGGATACCCTCTGGACACCGGCGGTTCCCCGCTGGCAAGCCCGATCTCTCTCTGCGCCATGGAAAAACGTGTCAGGGAGTCCATCATCAACAGGACATCCTTGCCCTGATCCCGGAAATATTCCGCGATCGCCGTAGCGGTCTTGGCCGCCTTGTTTCTCTCCAGCGCCGACTTGTCGGATGTGGCAACCACAACCACCGAACGCTTCATACCCTCTTCGCCCAGGTCACGCTCCACGAACTCCCGCACTTCTCTTCCACGCTCTCCGATCAGTGCGATCACATTGATATCCGCCTTCGTGTTACGGGCAAACATCCCCATCAAAGTGGACTTTCCCACACCGGAACCGGCGAAGATGCCGATACGCTGTCCCTTGCCGACCGTCATCAGGCCGTCGATCGCCTTGACCCCCAGCGGAAGCACATCTGCGATGATCTTCCTGTCCATGGGATCCGGCGGCTGTGCCTCTACACTGTAGGGAACCCCCGGCATATAGTTGCCGTCAATCCTTCCCAGACCGTCCAATACCTTACCGAGCAGATCCCCGCTCACCGGTACGGACAACGGTTCGCCCACATTCTCCACGATACATCCCAGCCCTATGCCGTCTGTCTTGTCACAGGGCATCAGCAGTGTCTTACGGTCTTTAAAGCCGACGACCTCCGCCATGATCGGCTTATATTCCTCCTTCGCCGGATAGATCCTGCACAGATCTCCCAGCTTCGCCTCCGGCCCGGCGGACTCGATCGTCAAGCCGACCACATTCTCCACCCGGCCCTTTCTCTTAAAGAAGGTTTCCTCTGTTATTCTGCTGTATTTATCAAAATCAACCGTTATTGTCATGAACTGTCTTCAACCACTTTTCTGCTTTCTTAAAGCATTCTAAAAGGATCGCCCGGAAGCGGTCACTCATAAGATAACACTTGCAATTTCTTATTCAATTCCGTAAGCTGCGTGTCGATACCGCAGTCAAAAATGCCGCCGTCCGTCTCGATCATGCATTCTCCCTGTCCCAGGGTAATGTCCTCGATGATCTCAACCGTTCCTCTGCCGGCCGCCGCTCCTTCTGCCAGACTCTGCTTCTGCATATTGACAAAAGGATAATCCTCCTTGGAAACATGTACAATAAAAGTCCTGCTGCTCTCCACCTGTCTCAATGTGGAGTCTACCAAATGCACCAGGATATCTCTGTTATCCATCAGTTCAACACCGAAGATATGGCTGTAAACCGCCGTGATCGCATCAATGAACTTCGGTTCCAGCTCTTCGATCAACCGTTCATATTCCTCTTCCAGCTGCTGTTTCTCGGCCATCAACTGCTGCTTCATCACATCCGCCTCGGCAATGCCCTTGCGATAGCCTTCCCCGTAGCCTTCCTTCTTACCTTCTTCCATGGCCCAGCGCCGCTTCGCTTCGATCTCACCCTCCGCCGCCTGCTGCATCTCGTCAATCTGCGCCTGCGCGTCGTCGATCATCTGCTGTGCCTGTGCCTTGATCTCTTCCAGATCCGGAACCGGCTCTGCCGGCGCGGCTTTGATGATGCCGCTGCCGCCGTCCCTGTCGCTCAGCAGTGCATCCACTGCTTCCGCACCCAAGCCGCCCACGAATCCTTCCGCGTCCCCGCCTTCATATCCCTCTTCCGGCTGCTGGCCGCCTGCTCGTCTGAGCGCTTCCAGTTCTTCTATTCTTTTTTCCATCAGGCTGTTCGAGTCGATGACATGCTTCTCGTCACCGGACACCACAACCCAGGCCGCTTTATATAAATTCTTAGACAACGATCTCGTCACCTCCACCTCTGGAGATAACAATTTCTGCAGATTCTTCCAGCTTCCTGATCACGTTGACGATCTTCTGCTGTGCTTCCTCCACATCCTTCATACGTACAGGGCCCATGAATTCCATATCTTCCTTGATCATGGCTGCCAGACGCTTGGACAGGTTATTGAAGATCGCATTCTGTACTTCCTCATTGGAGCCTTTCAGCGCAGTTGCCAGATCGCCGTTATCCACGTCACGCAGCACACGCTGAATCGCTCTGTCGTCCAGAAGCAGGATATCTTCGAATACGAACATCTTCTTCCTGATCTCGTCCGCCAGTTCCGGCTCTTCGATCTCCAATGTCTCCATGATATGCTTCTCTGTACCACGGTCTACTGTATTTAAGATCTCTACGACAGCATCCACACCGCCGATGATCGTGTAATCCTGATTGACCAGAGAAGACAACTTGGATTCCAGCACTTTCTCCACTTCCTTTATCACTTCCGGACTTGTTCTGTCCATGATCGCAATACGCTTCGCCACATCAGCCTGTCTGTCAGGCGGAAGCGCCGACAGGATCAGCGCCGACTGTGCTGCCGACAGATAGGACAGGATAAGAGCGATCGTCTGCGGATGCTCATCCTGAATAAAGTTAAGCAGCTGCGATGCATCCGTCTTCCTGATAAACTCGAACGGCTTTACCTGCAGCGATGCCGTCAGCTTGCCGATCACGTCCATCGCCCTGTCTGCACCGAAAGACTTCTCCAGCACTTCCTTGGCATAATTGATACCGCCTTCCGCGATATACTGCTGTGCCAGACATACCTGATAAAACTCGGAAATAACCGCATCCTTTACCTTCGGCGTTATATTCCTGGTATTGGCGATCTCTAATGTCAATTCCTCGATCTCGTCTTCCTTCAGATGCTTGAAGACATTCGCGGATCTCTCCGGTCCTAAAGCGATCAGCAGGATAGCCGCTTTCTGAAGTCCGCTGACATTTTCGGTATCCTTTGCCATTTATTCTACCCCCAGTCTTCGTTCAACCAGTTGCGCAGCAGGTTCGCCGCCGCCTCCGGGTTCTCATCCACGAATTTATTGATAAGTTTTCTCTCTTCCGATTCACTCTCTACTGTAATATCCTCCAGCTGCATCTCGGGATTGGACTGCAGCAGAGTCTCCACGGACAGTTCTTCTTCCACCTCTTCATGTTTCTCGCCGCGCATACTTCTGAGTACAACGAAGGCAAGCAGCGCCAGGATCACAATGATCAGCACGATCTGTATGATATCAGTCACAGAGATGGCGGGACCTTCCGCATCAAAGAAAACATTCTCGCTGTAGGCCACAAGGGAAATGCTCTCTGCGGAGATACCTGTCGCATTGGCTACCGCCGTCACCAGATCTTCGTCAACCTCAAGCCGCGTGCGCGTCTCATTGGCCAGCTTATATTCTTCCCAGCTGACGCCCTCCAGCTCACCCCTTGTCTTCGCATCTTCTTCCCGCACGATATTGTACTGGATCATCGAAGCCATCAGGGAAGATCTGGTATAATCAATCATGCCGCCCGGCGTGGTCTTGCTCGTAATCTCCTCGTCCGGCAGATAAGTCCGGGACTCTTCGGAAGTCGAAGAATTACCGCCGCCATTGTCCGGCAGAACGTACGTACTGTCATCATCATTGGAGTCCGTTCCCGGAACCCCTGCCACGGTACTCTCATTCTCGGAGCTGAAGATATCTTCAGTGGCCACCATACCTTCTGTACGCCCATCCGGCGCCGAATATTTATGTACCGTCGATTCTGTTGTAGAGAAGTCCAATACAAGATTGGTCGCCACTTCCACACTGTCAAACTGATTCGTCGCGAGCAGCACCTTGCGCACCTCGCTCTTGAGCATCTTCTCTGCTTCCGCCTTCACGGTCAGCTGCGCGTTGGCCGCGCCGGTCACACTGTATTCCTGATCGCCGGAGAAAAGCATATTGCCGTCAAAATCCGTGATCACGATATGTTCTGTCGTCTCGTTGCCGATGCCCGTAGCCACTGCACGGGCCAGCGCCGCCGCATTCTCGGTCGTAAACTCATCCTTCAGCTCCAGAAGCACCCAGGCCGAAGTCTCCTCTTCCGTAGAGAGCAGCGTACCGTCATTCTGCGGAACATTCAGCTTCACTCTCGCCGTCTTGATCGCCCTGTAGCTCTCCAGCATATCCTTCTGCAGATACTTCTCCAGATATACGACATGCTTCTTCTGCTTATCGGACTCCGTCGTGGAGAAGCTGCCATCCGTCACCTGGTCAATCCCGTAACCGACAGCCTGTATATTATTCGATGCCAGAAGCATACGCGCGTCAGACTGCTGTTCACTCAGAATCCGGAATGTCAGCGCATCGTCCGAAACTGTATACTTCATCCCTTGTCCCTCAAGAAGTTCCTTGACCTCCGAGGCCTCCGCCGCCGTCTCGCATTCCCTGAGCAGCACATACTTCGGCTTGGTCAGTGTCGTCACCACGGCAACAACAGCCACGATCACCACAGCCATGCCTACGATCAGCAGCGTCTTCTGCTTCGCCGTAAAGCGGTTCCACCACTCTAATATTCGATTTCCCAATTCTCTTAATCTGACTACTAATTTATCCACAGCAACTTCTCTCCTTCAGCCTTCCCCTTATTCTCAGCCAAACGCTAAACCTGCATTTGAATGAGTTCTCTGTACGCATCCAGAAGCCTGTCGCGGATCGCAACCGTATACTGCAGGGCAGTAGACGCCTTCTGCAGAGCAATACTGAGGTCATGCGTATTCTCCGTCTCTCCGAGCATCCACTTGATCTCCTCATTCTCCGCGTCTGATAAATAATTATTGGTCGTATTCAGATTATCGATTGCCGTGTGCAGCAAACTGTCAAAGCCTGTCTCTTTATATGTATCCGGTCTGTTCGTGGCCGCTGTCTTCGCCGCCTCCTTGATCGCTTCCGAGGATACATTATGAAGCGCTGTAATATCCATAGCCATGTCTTATCTTCCTCCGATTATCGTTGTCCTGTCCTGCGCATACTGCTCTTACAGTTTAAACACTTACTGGCCGTTCAAAAGATTCAGTCCCGATGTCGCTATGCTCTTGCTGGCATTGAACGCCGTAGCATTCGCCTGGTAGGCACGGCTGGCATCGATCAGATTCGTCATCTCCGTGATCGTGCTGACATTGGGATACATCACATAACCGTTCTCATCCGCATCCGGATGGGACGGGTCATATACCATATTGCCCTCTGTCCATGTATCTTCGTAAACGCCTGTCACCTTCACGCCCGTGCCGTTGTAACGGCCTTTGGCCTTGTTCAACACCTGGCGGAAAGGCGCCTCGGAATTCTTCTCTTCAAATACGACCACCTTCCTGCGGTAAGGCGTGCCGTCCTCGGTACGGGTCGTGTTCGCGTTGGCTACGTTCTGGGAGATGATATCCATACGATAGCGCTCCGCAGTCATCCCTGTGGCATTAATGTCAAAAGCTGTAAACATTCCCATAATTCATTCTCCTTATTCCCGTCTTACACAAACCGCTGCACAGGCCCATCCTGCACAGTAAACCTCCATCATGCTCAGCCTGCCACCTCACAGGCCGCATGGCCATCCATGCTGTGAAAGTCGAAGACTTTCATAGTAGATTACTTCTGTATCATGCTGTCAGGCATTATTTCATGACCATCTGCAGATTCTTGAATTCCTGTCTGATCGACGCGGTCAGGCCCTGATACACCACCTGATTCTTCGCCAGATATACCGCTTCCGTATCCGGATCCACGTTATTGCCGTCAATGCGGTAGGAATAACCCGAATAATCGCTGTAAGAAACGGCTTTCAGACGGCCGAGGTTCCGATTCAGGCCAGCCACTTTACTGTCCATGGAAGTATATCTGGACTGTCCGAGCGCCTTCGCAAGCTGCGTCTCAAAGTTCACATCGCTTCTCTTATATCCCGGTGTGTCGGCGTTGGAAAGATTATTCGAAATGACATCGTGGCGCAGCCATGACGCATCCGCCGCCCTGTCCAGCACGTTGATATAATCAAATGCATTGGTATTTGATAAGGTACTCATAATCATAACCCTCCTAGTCTAATAGAATCCATAGTCCATTATAAAGATATCAAAAAGAAAATACAAGGTTTTTCGATTCATTTTTCAGAAATAATTAGCAGTAATATCTGGAAAGATAAATGGAAAAAAGGATTCACACAGTTCTATTCATCTTCTCTGTAAATCCTTTTACAATCATAACATCCTGTATTTTTTCTATATTATATGTGTCCGTGGGCGGTGTATGCATGACAGTATCGCGCAGACGCCGTGGGCTTTAGAACCTTCCCTGTTCCTTCAGCTTCTCCACTTCCTCAAAGACCACATCATTCAGCACCTTGATATAGGTGCCTTTCATCCCCGAGGAGCGGGATTCAATAACGCCCGCACTCTCAAATTTGCGCAGGGCATTGACGATAACAGAACGGGTGATACCTACTTTGTCCGCGATCTTGCTGGCTACCAGGATCCCCTCCATGCCACCCAGCTCGTCGAAGATATGCGTGATCGCCTCCATCTCGGAGAAGGACAGGGTACTGATCGCAGACTTCACGACCGCCAGCTTCCGGTTCTCCTCCGCGTTCTCCTCACTCACCGCCCGCAGCATCTCAAGCCCTACCACCGTGGTGCCGTACTCGCACAGGATGATGTCGTCTATGTCGTACTGTGCGTCGCACTTGTAGAGGAAAAGTGTGCCCAGCCGCTCTCCTGAAATCTCTATGGGCGTGATCACGGCTCTGTAACGCCTGGTATCGACATTCTCGAATCCCAGCGTCTCCAGATTGACATTCTCCTTCGTGGACAGTACCGACAAAAGTCTCTCATTCAGCATCGAATCGATAAAGCCGCCCACGTGATCCACGATCAGTTCCATGATGGATTCCACCATGTCCAGATCACCGACCCCGAGCACCTTCCCCTTCCTGCTGATCACAAGTACATTGGAACCGAGAATATCCTTCAGCACATCGCAGATGTCGTTGAACACCACCTTGCCGGAATTATTGTTATGCAGAAGTTTCCCGATCTTCCTCGTCTTATCCAATAACTGAACACTGCTCATGAACCCAACTCCTTATCACTCTTGTTGTCCGCCCTAAGATCTGTATACCAAATAGTTACACAATTCTTTATAAAATGATTTTATCACAACATTCGAGTGTAATCAATGTTCTTTGAGCACATTTTGCATTGTTTTTCCCACAATTTGCACTGTTTCATGGAATTTTCTGACATCCGCGACAATTTATCACACGCTGCTCTGCGCTTCCTGCTTCTGCGCATCCTTCACGAACCCACAGCCTTCGTCCGAGCACACAAGTTTATTGCCCTTTTGCAGCATGATGGCGCCGCACCGGTCGCATCTGTCTTCCACCGGCTTCTGCCATACCATGAAGTCACATTCCGGATTGTCGATACAGCCGTAATATTTCCGGCCCTTCTTCGTCTTCTTGAGGACGATGTCCCTGCCGCACTTCGGGCAGGCTACGCCGATCTTCTCGAAATAAGGCTTCGTACTGCGGCACTCCGGGAATCCCGGGCAGGCCAGGAATCTGCCGTGGGGGCCGTACTTGATGACCATCTGTCTGCCGCAGGCATCACAGAATTCATCCGAAAGCTCATCCGCGATCTCCACCTCGTCCAGTTCCCGCTCCGCCTTGTCCACGGCTTCCGACAGATCCGGATAGAAGTTGGAGACTACGGTCTTCCACTTCACGCTGCCTTCCTCCACGCCGTCGAGAAGCGCCTCCATTGTGGCCGTGAAGTTCACATCCACGATCGAAGGAAACGCTTCCTTCATCATATTGTTCACCACCTCGCCCAGCTCCGTTACATAGAGATTCCGGTTCTCCTTGACGATGTATCTTCTGGCCAGAATGGTCGTGATCGTGGGCGCATAAGTACTGGGACGCCCGATCCCCAGCTCTTCCATGGAGCGCACCAGAGAAGCCTCCGTATAGTGGGGCGCCGGCTGGGTAAAGTGCTGCTTCTCCTCCAGCCCCTTAAGCGTCAGCTTCGTATCTTTGGTGATCCCTTTCATCAGCGTATTGTTTTCTTCCTTTTCGTCCTCCTCCACGTAGACGCTCATAAAGCCGTCAAACTTCACCTTGGAGGCCGCCACGGTAAACCGCTGTCCCGCGGCATCTATTTTCACGGAAGTCGTCTCGTAGACAGCCTCCGTCATCCGGCTTGCCACAAACCGCTTCCAGATCAGCTGATACAGCCTGAACTGGTCTCTGGAAAGCGATTCCTTGATCTCCAGCGGAATCCTGGCGATATCGGTAGGACGGATCGCCTCGTGGGCATCCTGAATCTTCTGGCCGCTCTTCTGTTCCTGACCGGCCTCCGCCGCGTACTCCGCCCCGTATTTCTCCCGGATAAAAGCAACTGCCGCCTTCGCCGCCTCATCGGAGACTCTGGTGGAATCCGTTCGCAGATAAGTGATGATACCGGCAGTGCCGTTGCCCTTGATATCTACGCCCTCATACAGCTGCTGCGCCAGCCGCATGGTCTTCTGTGTGGAAAAGTTCAGCACCTTGCTGGCCTCCTGCTGCAGCGTGGAGGTGGTAAAAGGCAGCGGCGCCTTCTTGATCCTCTCGCCGTTTTTGACAGAGGACACCTCGTACTGTGCCTGATCCAGTATCTTCTTGATCTTCTCCAGCTCTTCTCTGGACGCGATCGTCTTCTTCGCCTCCGTAGTGCCGTAATACTTGGCCAGCAGCGGCTTCTTCTCCCCAGCCACCGCAAAGGAAGCGTCCAGCGTCCAGTACTCTTCCGGAATAAAGGCGTTGATCTCCTCTTCCCTGTCGCAGATAATGCGCAGCGCCACCGACTGGACACGCCCCGCGCTCAGTCCCCGCTTGACCTTCGCCCACAATACCGGCGATATCTTATAACCCACCATCCTGTCCAGGCACCGTCTTGCCTGCTGGGCATCCACCAGATCCATATTGATCTCTCTGGCGTTCTTCAACGATTCTTTGACCGCTGTCTTCGTGATCTCATTAAAAGTAATACGGTAAACTTTCTTGTTTTCCAGTTTCAATGCCGCGAGCAGGTGCCAGGAAATGGCCTCCCCCTCGCGGTCCGGGTCCGTTGCCAGATATACCTTCTCGGCTTTCTTCACTTCTTTTCTCAGATTCGCCAGAATGTCTCCCTTACCCCGGATCGTAATATACTTAGGCTCAAAATCATGCTCCACATCAATTCCGAGCGTGCTGCGCGGCAGATCCCGCACATGGCCGTTGCTGGCCGCCACTTCATAATTAGTCCCCAAAAACTTCTTGATCGTCTTCACCTTGGCCGGTGATTCCACAATTACCAGATACTTTGCCATAGAATATTCCCCTGTTTCTTCCTTAATTTAACAAATTTGATATCTTCTATAAATAATACCATTTCTTAAATAGGAGCCGTCAACGTGAACCACTATACACTATATTCTTTACGCTGACAAGAGGAAAAAAATTAAAAAAATGTTAAACCGGCCGCTGTCCGCTCTTCCGATAATAGGCGCCGGCGTTCTGCCCGGCATACCCGTCCGCGCACAGCTGCAGCAGGCCATGGCATAATCTGGGCACGGGAATCCGGGTCTGATAAGCCCTGTGATAAGCCTCCTGCAGAAGATCCAGCGGTTTCGGCGTAAAATCAAGCAGCGCCAGCAGTTCTCCCGGCAGGCCCTCCGGCGCAAAAAGCGACTGTTGACAGTAAACCGTCTTCTCCTGCCCCGGTCCGGGCGCCGCCTGCAGCTCTTCCAGCAGTTCTTCCGGCGACGTCACCAGCGCCGCGCCCTGCCGGATCAGCCTGTTGCAGCCCGCACTGAGTGCATCCGTAGCCCGTCCGGGAAGCGCATACACTTCCCGGCCCTGTTCCAAAGCCATATCCACCGTGATCAGCGTGCCGCTGCGCTCCTTGGCCTCAATCACCATCACCCCGTCGCACAGACCGCTGATGATCCTGTTTCTGGGCGGAAAAAGCACCGCCTTCGGCGCCGTGCCCGGCGGATATTCCGAACACAGGCCGCCCTCTGCCAGCAGTTTCTCATAAAGCGCCCTGTTTTCGGCCGGATAACACACATCGACACCGCAGCCAAGGACCCCCAGCGAATAGCCTCCGGCCCGCAGCGCCGCCCACTGCCCGATCCCGTCAATCCCTCTGGCCATGCCGCTGACCACCGCGATCCCGGCGCGGGCCAGTGCGTCACCGAACGCCCCCGCCATGCCCTTACCGTACTCCGAACAGTTTCTTGTCCCGATCAACGCAATGGATTTCTGACCGGCATCCGGCAGTCTGCCCGCATAGTAGAGCGCGTAGGGCGCGTCATGGACTACTTTAAGCCGCCGCGGATAGGCATCCTCCTGCGCGGTCACAAAGCAGATGCCTCTGGCCCGCAGCTTCTCATACTCCCCGGCCACATCACAACCGTCTGCCGCTGCCTGAATCCGCTCGGCCTGTTTCCGCTGTCTGGCATCCAGCTTATCCGCCAGCACACCCTCTCTGGCCATCCTGTAAATCTCCTGCGCCGTCCAGACCCGCTCCAACTTCTTTAACAGGCCCCTGCTGCCCGCTCCGGCTGCTTTGTACAGCCAGTGCATATATGCCTTTTCCGTCTCTGTCATATCCCATCCTGTTCCTTTCCTTCTCCCGGCCGTACCGGAAACACCTGTCTCTTCACTCATATTTGGCATCCACCTGCCTGTAGCAGATAGCCTCCGCCAGATGCTCCTCTCTGATCCGGCTGCTGCCCTCCAGATCCGCCGCCGTCCGCGCCACTTTCAATATCCTGTGATAGCCTCGGGCCGACAGATGCATGACGCCGAACATCTGCTCCATATAGCGCCTTTCTTCTCTTCCCAGCGTGCAGTACCGCTCCACCTCCGCCGCGCCCATATCCGCATTGAACCGCAGTCCCGTTCCCCGGAAACGCGCCTCCTGCAGCTGTCTGGCCAACAGCACCCGTTCCCTGATCTGTGCACTCGTCTCTCCCTGCGGCCGCCCTGCGATATCCTGAAATGACAGCGGCGGCGCCTCCACACAGATATCGATCCGGTCCAGCACAGGCCCCGATATCCTGCCAAGATACCGTTTGACCTCATAGGGCGCACAACGGCATCTGCCCATATCCGGATAGTAACCGCAGGGGCAGGGATTCATGGCGCCCACCAGCATAAAATCCGCCGGAAACGTATAGACGCCGCTGCTTCTGGCGATCTGCACCACTTTGTCTTCCAGCGGCTGGCGCAGGATATCCAGCGTCTCCCGCTTGAACTCCGGAAGCTCATCCAGAAACAGAATGCCGCGGTGGGCCAGACTGATCATCCCCGGCACGGGCACTCTCCCGCCGCCCGCAAGCGCCTGCCCCGTGATCGTATGATGGGGGTTCAAAAAAGGCCGCCGGGTGATCAAACTCTCCTGCGTCCTCTGCAGCAGCCCCGACACACTGTAGATCGTCGATACTTCCAGACTCTCCTGCAGGGACAGAGGCGGCAGGATCGAAGGAATCCGCTTCGCCATCATCGTCTTACCGGATCCGGGCGGCCCGATCATCAACAGATGGTGAAATCCTGCCGCCGCCACCTCAGCCGCCCGCTTCACCGCTTCCTGCCCGTTGATCTGCGCAAAGTCCGGCTGCCCCGCAGGATCGTCCTTCTCCCACAGGGCCATAACGTCAATCTGTGTCGGCTCAATCCCGGCCGCTTCCCCGCCCTGCAGATAAGCCACCGTCTCTTTGATATCCGACACCCCGATGATCTCCACGCCCTCTACCACGGCACCCTCCCGCGCGTTATCGCGGGGCAGAATGCACCTTCTGATACCGCTCTCCTTCGCCCGGGCGACAATGGGCAGCACACCCCGCACCGGCTTGATCTCACCGTTTAACCCCAATTCGCCAAGCAGCACCGTTCCCACTGCTGCCTCCTGCTTAAGATGCCCCAGCGACATAAGAATCCCCACCGCCACCGGCAGGTCGAACATCGTCCCCTCTTTGCGCACATCCGCCGGCGACAGATTGACATTGATGCACACAGGCGGCAGGCTGATCCCTGCATTTTTCAAGGCTACCCTCACCCGCTCCCTCGCTTCCCTGACCTCCGAACTTAATAAGCCCACCATCTGAAAACAGGGCAGTCCCTTCGAAATGTCAACTTCCACCTGAACAAGATAACTGTTGATCCCGCAGACAGTCCCTGCCGTTATCGTACTGAACAAAAGCGCTCCTCCTTTGGATTCCCCGGCGATCTGCCGATAAGACTCTCTGTCCGGCCGGATGCAGCCTGATCTGCACCCCGTCTGCCGCAGAGAAATGATATCCCGATATCGTCTGATGACGCCTGTCTGACGCCATTCAAACGATAATTGTAATTCTTCCTTATTATATAGCATATAGATTTGCTCTGGACAAGCCCCTGTCTTCCCTCCGGGCGTAGAAAATTCCCCTTCTGCGGGAGATCCCCGCATCTTCCATAAACCATATATGGTGTTTATCAAAAAGAATTGCAAAAAAATACACAATATCTTGTATTGTGCACATTGTCTCCGTTCTCTTTTTCCGTATGCCTGCCGCTTCCTGGAGCAAATTCCGGAAGAACCTCCGCTCAAATTTCCGCACTTACCGAGGTTCTTTCGAATTTATGTCCGCCCCTTTTTCATGTTCTCTATGTTTTTTCCGCCATCTCGTAGGCTTCCCGCAGTTTTTCCAACGCTCTTTTCTCTATTCTGGACACGTAGCTTCTTGAGATTCCCAGTTTTCTTCCGATCTCCCGCTGGGTCACTTCATATTCGCTTGTCAGCCCGTAGCGCAGTGTGATGATCTCTTTCTCCCGCTCGTTCAGCCTGTCATGGATCAGGCCGGGCAGCCTGCTCAATTTGTTCTCCGCCTCCAGCCTCTCGACCACATCCACCTGCTCCTGCTCTATGATGTCAAGCAGGCTGATCTCATTACCCTCCCTGTCCGTGCCGATCGGCTCATAAAGCGAAACCTCTCTGGACGTCTTTTTTCTGGCCCGCAGAAACATCAGCAGTTCATTGTCGATACAGCGTGAGGCATAAGTACTCAGCTTCCCTTTTCCGGAGTCAAAAGAGTCGATCGCCTTGATCAGCCCTATGGTGCCGATGGATATCATATCTTCCGTCTCTTCGTCCACATTCTGATACTTCTTGGCGATATGGGCGACCAGCCGCAGGTTGTGTTCGATCAGCGTTTCCTTGGCCTGCGCGCGCTCCGCCTCGCTGCCCGTCTCCATCATATTTAAGTATACGGCCTCTTCCTTCGCAGTTAATGGTTGCTTAAATGTTTTCAAAAGAAGCCCCCAAAGTCCATTTACTCTATTCTATGAACCGGTGACTTCTTAAGTGCCTTTCCACCCTAAAAAGAGTTTGAACTGCTCCGCTGTCAGAAAAGGAATTCCGCCATCACATAATTGCTGACATCAAGTCCTCTCTCCGTCAGCCGGATCCTGTCTTCTTCCCGCACCAGCAGCGCCTGCTTATACATCCGTTCCAGCACGGCCCCGTAGACTTCTTCTATCTGCTGTCCAAACTGCGCCGCGAATCTCTCCCTGCTCACCCCGCCGATCATCCGCAGGCCGAGAAACATGAATTCCTCCATCTGCTCCTGCACGGTCAGGATATGCTGATCCTGCATCTGCACGGTTCCGGCAGCCCCATCCGCCCCTGTATCAGACGCAGGGGTGCCGTACCTGACATACCTTTCATACCGCTCCGGCTCCGCCGGGTCCTGCCAGCGCACATTCTGTACCATGGAAGCGGCGCCCAGACCGAATCCCACATAATCGCCGCGCTGCCAGTACACCTTATTGTGCCGGCACTCGTATCCTTCTCTGGCATAATTCGAGATCTCATACCGGTGATAGCCACAGGCAGACAGGTACGCATCCGTGAGCAGATACATCTCCCTGTCTTCCTCCTCCGTAGGGAAACGGCAGGCCTGCCTTTTCTCATACAGAGGAGTCCCTTCCTCCAGGATCAGGCTGTAGGCGGAGATATGCTCCGGCATAAGCGCTGCTGCCCTGCGCAGTGTCTCCCGGTAAGAGTCCACACTCTGTTCCGGCAGCGCCGCCATCAGGTCAATATTGATATTCCGAAACCCTGCCTCCCGCGCCAGCCGGTAAGTCTCAAGAAACGTCCGGTAGTCGTGGATCCTGCCGATCCGCGCCAGTTCCCCGTCGTCCGCAGACTGCAGGCCGATGCTCAGACGATTCATACCAGCTGTTATGTACGCCTGTAATTTATCCGCCGTCACGGTTCCCGGATTGACCTCGATCGTGATCTCCGCATCTGCCGCCAGCCGGTAATACCGCCGCAGCGTCTCCATGATCTCCGACACTGCCTTTGCCGCAACAAGCGACGGCGTCCCGCCGCCCCAGAAGACGGAAATCACCTGATGGGCCCTGTACTTTGGCGCTTCTTTGATGATCTCTTCTTTTAACAGGTTTACATAACTCTCAATCCGCTTATCATCCGCCCCCGCCCCAACAGGAAAAGACAGGAAATCGCAGTAAAGGCATTTCCTGACACAAAAGGGAATGTGAAGATAAATGCTCAGTTCTCTCATCTGCTGCTCCTGTCCTGTCATGACCGCGGCCGCTTATTTGTCATCCAGCTTGAGTACACTCATAAACGCGCTCTGCGGTATCTCTACATTGCCCACCTGCCGCATACGCTTCTTGCCTTCCTTCTGCTTCTCCAGCAGCTTCTTCTTACGGGTGATATCACCGCCGTAACACTTGGCCAGAACGTCCTTACGCATGGCCTTCACGGTCTCTCTGGCGATGATCTTGCCGCCCACCGCCGCCTGTATGGGGATTTCAAACAAATGTCTGGGGATCTCTTCCTTCAGCTTCTCACACATCCGCCTGCCCCGCTCATAGGCGCTGTCTGCATGGACGATAAAGGACAGCGCGTCCACCTCGTCATGATTGATCAGGATGTCCAGCTTCACCAGCTTCGAGGTCTCATAGCCTTTTAACTCATAGTCAAAAGAGGCATATCCTCTGGAACGGGATTTGAGCGCGTCGAAGAAATCATAGATGATCTCATTCAGCGGCAGATCGTACTTTAACAGCGCTCTGGAAGCCTCGATGTATTCCGTGCTGATATAACGTCCCCGCCTCTCCTGACACAGCTGCATGATCGGCCCGATAAACTCCGTCGTCACCATGATCTCCGCGCTCACCACCGGCTCTTCCATATAGTCGATCTGGGCCGGGTCCGGCAGGTTGGAGGGGTTCGTCAGTTCAATCATCTCGCCGTCCGTCTTGTGCACCCTGTAGATAACACCCGGCGCCGTCGTCACCAGATCCAGATTGTATTCCCTCTCCAGCCGCTCCTGAATGATCTCCAGATGCAGAAGCCCCAGGAAACCGCAGCGGAAGCCGAAACCAAGTGCGATGGACGTCTCCGGCTCATAGTGCAGGGATGCGTCGTTTAACTGCAGCTTCTCCAGTGCATCCCGCAGATCCGGATATTTCGCCCCGTCCGCCGGATACATGCCGCAGTACACCATGGAATTGACCTTCTTGTAGCCCGGAAGCGGCTCGGCACAGGGATTGTTTACGTCCGTCACCGTGTCGCCCACCGCCGTATCCTTGACATTTTTGATCGAGGCGGTCAGATATCCTACCATGCCCGCGGAAAGCTCCTCACAGGGGATGAACTGTCCGGCGCCAAAATATCCTACTTCCACCACCTCCGCGGTAGCCCCCGTAGCCATCATCCTGATCGAAGTGCCCTTCGCCACTCTGCCCTCCATGATACGGCAGAACACGATCACCCCCTTATAAGAATCGTACACGGAATCGAAAATAAGCGCCTGCAGGGGGTTGTCCGCACTGCCGCCGGGGGCGGGAATCCTCTCCACCACCGCTTCCAGCACTTCCTCGATGCCGATACCGTTCTTGGCGGAGATCAGCGGCGCATCCTGCGCTTCGATGCCGATCACGTCCTCGATCTCATTCTTCACCCGTTCGGGGTCGGCGCTGGGCAGATCGATCTTATTGATGACCGGAAATACGTCCAGATCATGATCCAGTGCCAGATATACATTCGCCAGCGTCTGGGCCTCGATACCCTGCGCCGCATCCACCACAAGGACTGCGCCGTCACAGGCTGCCAGACTGCGGCTCACCTCGTAGTTAAAATCCACATGCCCGGGCGTGTCGATCAGATTGAACACATACTCATTGCCATCCTTGGCATTGTAGATGATACGCACTGCCTGGGCCTTGATCGTGATACCGCGCTCCCGCTCCAGCTCCATGTTGTCCAGCACCTGAGACTGCATCTCCCTGCTGGTCAAAAGTCCCGTCTGTTCTATGATCCTGTCCGCCAATGTCGATTTCCCGTGATCGATATGCGCTACGATACAAAAATTCCTGATCTTACTCTGGTCTATGGCTGCCATAATATCCTCCCGCACAACCTCTTTTATCTGCCTTTCTGTCTTATCGCCTTCCTGCCTGCACCTTCACGGCAGCTTTGCCACAGCTTCCCGGCACCAAAACGCAGGGAATGGGATGCACGCAAGCGGCGACACAGAAAACAGTATATCAAATCACCGAAACGCTGTCTACTCTTCAAGGCGTAAGTTTTCCCGAATTTTATACAGTTTTATAACAGGCTGGCGGATGCCGGCGGTCAGCGCTTCGGTTCTTCTCCGCTCAGGACCAGATCCAGCACATGGGCCAGCGGTTCACAGGCGTTCTTCATCTCTTCCACCGTGTTGTTCTGTGCGCCCATCTCGATGAGCAGCGTCTTCGGGCACAGATGCATATTATAGCGGTAGGCTTTCAGATAGATCCTTCTGGCCAGTCCCGGATAGTACTCGTTGCATGCAGCCTGCATCTGGAAGGAAAAGGCGAGATTATCCGCCAGATAAGGATTCTCCAGATATTCGATCGGCCCTTTGGCCGTGCGGCTTAAACCGTTGAAAAACATGATCTGGGCCGTGGGCCGCCCCTGCAGGTCCATGACCAGCCGACGGTCCTCCGGCATGGCGTCCCTGTGCAGATCGATCACCACCTCGATCGTCGGATGCTCCGCAAGCAGCTGCTCGATCACCGGCAGAGAATTACCGTAGGCATAATCCCGGGATTCTTTGTCGAAGCTCTCCGTATAGTGCATCACATTGTAGCCGTAGCGCTCTTTTAGAAGCGCCGCCAGAAAGTCCCCCACACCCACGATACTGGTTGCTGCATCCCCCGGCACGGAGTCCGCAAAAGCCTCCTGGGAATGGGTATGGTAGATCAAAATCTGCGGGCTGTCCGCACTGCCCGTAATACGCATGTCCGCCGCCAGCAGCTTTTCCGCTTTCAGCAGTTCCTCACCCGCCCTGGTGGTGCTGTCCACGGCATAGAATGCCTTCACCAGATCTTCATACCCTGCCAGATCCTCCCAACGGTAGCTGTAACTCTTATTTGACACCGGCACAAATCCCTGCGGCGTATTCCCGGACACCTGTTCCCCGATCCCGCTCTCCTGCCCTGTCTGGTTCTCAAGGTACATCCCGTTCTCCTCAAGCAGCGCGTCCGCAAGTCCCTGCTCCAGATGCATCGCATTCTCATCATATTCCAGATCTTCCTGTGCGATCGCCTTGTTGTCCTCGTCGCTGCCTTCCAGCATAAGGAGCCTGGCATAATCGCTCTCCCGGGCATAGGTATCTTCCCCTTCCTTTTCCATGTCATACAAAAAAACGGGAAGCTCCGCAAGCAGCCACCGGTTCCTCATATCACCCACGATCTGACTTTCCGTACCCCCGTTCATCCTATGTAACCCGGGGAGATATGGCTCCATCAACACGCTCTGCAGCCACCCCGGAAATGTTTTCCCTCCGTCTTCTTTTTTTTGTACTGTCTCTGCGATTTCCGTCAGGATAAAGAAAACAGACACTATAACAAGTGTTATTATAATTAGCCGCAATAATTTCTTTTTCATTTTCATACTAGATAATTATATGCGGCACAGACATGACTTCATGCCATATCTTCCTCGCAGTTCAGCGCCTTGTTGATGCCGTCACAGATAATATGGCTGATCTGCTGGATCTGCTGATCCACATCTTTTGTCGTGACATACATGTTATTCAACTCCTTGAGCGCCACCGGCCGCTCTCCCATGGCATCCCCTACGATCGTCGCCGCGTCCACCACCGTCGGCACCCCCAGCGCCAAAACCGGCACGCTCAGACTCTCCTGCGTGATCGCATTGCGATGGTTGCCCACCCCGGAACCGGGGTGAATGCCCGTGTTGGTGATCTGTATCGTGCGGTTCAGCCTTTTGGTAGAGCGCGCCGCCAGCGCGTCGATCACGATCACCATATCCGGCTTCGTCTCTCCGATCACGCCCCTTATGATCTCCGCGGATTCCATGCCGGTCTTGGCCATGACCCCCGGAACAAGACTGCTGATCTGGTGCATTTTGGAACGGTTGTAGGCCACCTTGCCGTACTCCCTGACAATATGCCTGTTGACCAGCAGATTATCCACCACATTCGGCCCCAGAGAGTCCGCCGTCACCTCCCGGTTGCCAAGCCCTACCACAAGGATCGACTGCTCCCTGTCCGGATCCGGCAGCACACCGCGCAGTTCCCTGGCCAGCACATCCGATATCTCCTGGTGATAATCCTCCTCCGGCTCCGTCATGGTCGGCGCCTCCAGCGTGATATAAGTTCCCATCGGCTTGCCGAGCATCTTCGCGCCGTTCTTCGTCTCTATCACCACCTTCGTGATATGCACATCGCCCGGCTCGTCGTATGCCTCTTCCACTGTGACTCCATGCAGTCCTTCCGCCTTTTCATCGACACTCTCTCTGGCTTCCAACGCCAAGTCTGTCCTGACTGTTGACCAGCTATCCATAGCCTTCTCCTCATTTCCCGCATTTTATCTTACTACTATTAATATGCGTATCTTTTTAAATTGCTTATCTCATGATTTTCTTCCAGACACTCTTTTATTGCAGTCCGGGTTCTTTCCCCGCTGCATTCTTTTCTATTTTTTGCAAAAATAAACAAAATATGTATTGACATCATCAATCTCATAAACTACAATAATATGCGTGTGTTTCCATTAAAACGTCCGTGTCCGGCTTTAATGAGACACGTCCTAATACATTAAAGAATATTCAATCGGAGGTGTGATCATGGCTAATATCAAATCTGCCAAGAAGAGAATCTTAGTGAACAGAACCAAGGCTGAGAGAAACAAGTCTGTCAAGTCCGGCGTTAAGACAGCGATCAAGAAGGTATACGCTGCTGTCGAAGCCAATGACAAGGAAGCGGCTAAGGCTGCGCTGACTGCTGCTACATCCGCGCTTGATAAGGCTGCCAAGAAGGGTGTTTATCACAAGAATACTTCTGCCAGAAAAATTTCCCGTCTTGCCGTTGCCGTGAACAAGATGGCGTAAACATCTGTTCGATCTGAGCATTGAGCATAAAGCATATGAAAAGAAAACACTTCCTGCCGTCATAGGAAGTGTTTTTTTGTCGTTTTTATGATGCGGGATCTGCTTACCGGCTGTGTCCGCCCCCGCCGTGGCTGCCGCCTCCGCCTCCACCGCCGCTGCGCCCGCCGCCTCCGCCGCTGCTCGTCTGGATCTTGCGTGACACCACCGATTTGCGCAGGAATCTGTCCTGCCTGATCCGGAAAACAGGCTGCATCCCGCCGGTATAAGTGAGGGCCGTAGTCGTCTTATCGCCTTTCTTCGATCTCCTGTTGCAGAAAGCAAATACCACCGCCGACAGCAGGCCGACAAGCCACGGCACGTACCCGGGCACATAAAGTGTAAACAGCTGTACTCCCATCATATCATGATAGAAATCATTGATATACGTCTTATAGGCCCTGTAGGGATCCTTCTCCACATAGCGGTACACATTGTCCAGAATATGATTCACCGCCGCATCGGAATACTTCTCCTTCACTTTGCCGGTCGTGCACAGCCATGTGTAGATCCTGCCGTCATCTTCCCGAAACCAGTTATCCACCAGCACGATACCGTCCCCGTTGGGCCCATCGTAGCCGAAGCCGTGCTCTTCATAGAACTGTTCTGCATAGACCCGAACGAACTGGTCATAGCTCACACCCGGCTCGATCGACCGGGCATAGTCTTTCAACGACTCCTGCAGCGTGATCAGGACGATGTCGCAGCGCGTCTGCTCCTCCCGTTTCGCGATCAGCTTCCTGAGCTTCTCTTCCTCTTCCTCCGTCAGCACATCGCCGTAATCGAACACCCGCTCCCGCGTCGTACAGGACTGGTTGTCTCTCTCGTGGCCAAACATCCTGGATAACGCCCAGTGTCCGCCGCTCAACATGCCAAGCAGCACCACCACAGCGCCCAGTACGATATACATCCATTTAAAATATCGAAAATACTCTCTCATAACGACACTCCACATACGCCGCCGCACAGACATTCCCCGAAAAAGGAGCGCCGGCGCCGGATCTATCCTCCTATAAAATTTCCAGCACCCGCACCGCCAGACAGCACATGGCTGTCACCACCGCAAACACGGACGCGCTGTAACCAAGCACTTTACCCATGGATACCGGCGTGGTGCCGATCACCTTGCCCGTCTGCCCGTTGACATGATACTGGTAGACCTCCCCTTTATACCGGTACAGGTACTGCCAGACCGGCATCAGCGCATAGCGGGTGCCGTTCCCTCTAAGGTCAAGATTCCTGTGCAGGGGCTTAACCGTCGTGTAACCGTGCAGTGACTCCTGCATAAGCTCTTCCGCGGCGCTGCGGGATTTCTCCCTGGCCCTGTCCTCCAGCTGTGACGCCTCCTGATTATAGACCTCCCCGTAAAAGCCGGACATGTATTTCGGGTCGAATCCCTGCAGCTGCCTGTAGTCATAAGGTTCCATCAGGTCCATGATCCCGTCCTCCATCGCATAGGAGGCATCCACCGGCACCCTGTCAAAATCGAGGTCCATTTTCCGGACCACTTCGAAATAAGACCGCTCCGTATATTCCGTATTGCCCGACGTCCAGGTCCTGACCCGCACGCCCTCTCCCGTATAGTCATAACATGCTTTATAATCGTACAGCCAGAACGGTACGTAGATCCCTTCCATCTTCTCCAGACTTTTGGCCGACAGAAAATCCGAAGGGGTAAAAAGCCGCCTGGAAAATTCCCTGTGAAGCGCCTCCACCGCCGCCTTCTTATTGATATAAAACGGAAGCAGCAGATGCGGCTCGTAGCCGCCTTCCACCCGCTCGTTAAATACTATGTAACTTCCGCAGTGGCTGCATCTGCTGGCCGAAGTATAGTCCTGTACCTCCAGCGGCGCGCCGCAGTTAACGCACTGCGCCAGTGTTCCTCCCTGTATCTTCTCCTCGCTGTCCTCACTCTCACAGTGGGGACAGTACATCCTGCCTCTGCCCGGCTCATACACCACATTGCCGCCGCAGTTCTTACATTTAAAAATCATGCCGGTTCCTCTCCTGCCTTTCTCCTCTCATTTTATCAGAAAAGCGTGAAAAAGACACTATTTATTTTCCGGCCCGCCTCTTCCTCTCCTGGTACGTCCCGCAAAGACAGCAGATCGCAAAAACAGCCGTTACCGCAATCCATCCTCCGAGAGCGGCCGTACTTCCCGCTCCGAAGATCAACGCCATCGCCTCCCTGAAACTAAGTACCCCGAACACCGCAAAAATAGCGAATGATATTTTATTAAGGATCCCTGTCGGCACCTTACTCTTCAGCACCACGCCCACGATCAGACCGATCAGATCCGCCAGAATCAGGCCCAGCGTGCAGCCCAGAAATACGTATACGACATTCATCACGCTGTGATCCGCGTAGTTGGCCGCCAGCGTGATGCCGGACAACTGCGTCTTATCTCCCAGCTCACCGATAAAGAAGGACCCGAAGATCGCCAGCACCGGCCCCAGATTATGCTTCATCTCCTTCTCTTCTTCCTCTTCCTCCTCGTCCCGCAGCGCCCCGTAGGCGAACCAGAAAAAGGCGATACCGGCCACCGTCTTAATGACTCTCATATCCAGATAATTGCCCAGCGCCGCTCCCAGGCCCACCGCCAGCAGATTCAACACAATGGTGGCCAGCCAGGTCCCCGTCAGAATATGGGGAATCTTATATTTCCCCGCCATCGCCACCAGAAGAAGCTGCGTCTTGTCTCCCATTTCCGCAATAAAGATCGTCGCCAACACCGTCAAAAAAATCACCATTTCCGTTACCGTTCCTTTCTCTGATTGTAATAGGAATGCACAAAAAAAGATAAATACCATGCGGCATCTATCCCTGTCACTCCTTCGCAGACACACGCACGGCCAAAAACACCATACATGAGTCTCATCAATTAAGATATACCAGACACCGGCCTGTGCCGTCGTCAGTATGTTGGCATACCGCGCCGCCTGCTATGAAGCTGCGCCGATTACTCCCTCATTTATGCTATCGTAAACGACATTAGAAATTTCGTTTGCTATATATTATATACAGACCGCACGGGTTCGTCAATTCAAATTGGAAATTTTTGTTGCTGTAATTTTTCCCGATATAGTTTTCCCGATATGTTTTTCCTTAATGAATAAGAACTTTTCATTTGGCATATCCTTTGGTATACTGGATGCAGGATAAGCAGCCGTAACGCAGGCCGGGCACCTGACCCACTGCCTGCGGGAATCAAAGAACACAGGAAGTATCGTATATGAAGAAGATAGCAGTCATAACCGGAGCCAGCACGGGGCTGGGCAGAGAATTTGTAAGGATCATCAAGGATAAGCGGGAGATCGACGAGATCTGGGCCATCGCCAGACACCGGGACAAACTGGACAAACTCCGCCGCCAGATGGGGGCGAAGGTCATTCCCATCTCCATGGATCTGTCGGATCCTGCCCGGATCGAAGAGCTGGGCCACAGGCTTGCCCAGAGCGGCGTCGAGATCTGTTACCTCATTAACAATGCCGGCTATGCCAAGTTCTGTTCCTACGGAGACTTAAGCGTGGCGGACTCTCTGAACATGATCAATCTGAATATCGGCGGCGTGGGGGGCATGGGACTGACCTGCATTCCCTATATGCCGGTCGGCAGCCATATCATCAACATCGCCTCCCAGGCCGCCTTCCAGCCGCTGCCCTACCAGAACCTGTACAGCTCCACGAAGGCTTTTGTGCGCAACTACACAAGGGCGCTGCATGTGGAATTAAAGGACCGGGGGATCAGCGCCACCGCAGTCTGCCCGGGCTGGCTGAAGACCGACCTCTATGACAGGGCCGATATCGGCGCCGTCAAGGCCACCAGCAACTTTTTCGGCATGACCGCACCGGACAGGATCGCCAGAAAAGCAGTGGCAGACGCCGACAAAGGGAAAGACCTCTCAATCTATGGTCTCTATGTCAACTTCTGCCACATAGGCGCCAAGCTGCTGCCGCAGCGGGCCGTTATGAAGATCTGGCTGCGCCAGCAGCGCATCGATCCTTATTCCCGTCCGTCCCAGCAGTAAGTACAGAGTTTACATCTGTCCATACCGATGGACTCTATCATATCGTCCAGACGATGATACCGGAGAGAAGTGAAATTCAGCTTCTCTCTTATTTTTTCCAGCATGGCGTGATATTCCGCGCTGTCCGGATCCGCGTAGGCCGTCAGGTTCGGATACCTGTTCTCTCCCTCGATCTCCTGGATCGTGCGTCTCGCGATCAGCTCCATCTCCGAAGTCGCTCTGGAGAAATTCAGATATTTACAGCCAAACAGAAGCGGCGGACAGGCCGGGCGGATATGTACCTGCGCTGCCCCGCTCTGGTAAAGGAATTCCGTAGTCTCCCGCAGCTGCGTTCCCCGCACAATGGAATCATCGATCAGAAGCAGGCTCCTGTCCTTGATCAGATCATGCACCGGAATCAGCTTCATCTTGGCGATCAGGTTTCTCTTGCTCTGGATGGTGGGCATAAAGGATCTGGGCCAGGTCGGCGTATATTTGATAAAAGGTCTGGAAAAAGGAATCCCCGACTCATTGGCATAACCGATGGCATGGGCCGTTCCGGAATCCGGCACTCCCGCCACGATATCCGGCTGCGCATCATCTCTCTTTGCCAGCATGGCGCCGCAGTTGTACCGCATCTGCTCCACGCTGATGCCCTCGTAGAAGGAAGACGGATAGCCATAATATACCCAGAGGAACGTACATATCTTCATCTCACTGCCCGGCGCCGCCAGCGTCCGCACACCTTCCGGCGTCACCACCACGATCTCGCCCGGCCCCAGCTCCCGCTCCGGCGCATAGCCCAGATTCAGATAGGCAAAACTCTCAAAAGAAATACAGCAGGCGTTCTCCTTCCGGCCAATGGTCACCGGCGTACGCCCGTATCTGTCTCGGGCCGCATAGATGCCCCTGGCTGTCATCAGCAGCATGGTCATGGAGCCTTCGATCAGCTCCTGTGCATAGCGGATGCCCTCGATCAGATTATCCCGCTGGTTGATCACCGCCGCCACCAGCTCCGTAGAATTGATGTCGCCGCCGCTCATCTCCATAAAATGTCCGTGCCCGCTCTGAAAAAGTTCCTCAATGATCTTGTCTTTATTATTGATCTTACCCACCGTCGTGATCGCGTAAGTGCCGTGGTGGGAACGGATGATCAGCGGCTGCGGCTCATAATCGGAAATACAGCCGATGCCAAAGGTGCCGTGCATGGTATTGACATCCTTGTCAAACTTCGTCCGAAACGGAGCATTCTCGATGTTATGTATGGCCCTGTCAAAACCCTTCTTATCATCATATACAGCCATACCGGCCCTTCTCGTCCCCAGGTGAGAATGATAGTCCGTCCCGAAGAACAGGTCAAACACACAATCTTCCTTTGATGCCACTCCAAAAAATCCGCCCATAATGCGCCC